>NPID01000572.1_pt1 | contig 222411 bp, 171 predicted proteins | sample 8637491 | NCBI WGS metagenome assembly NPID01 (sample SAMN07420843, study PRJNA396082) | bioreactor metagenome | isolation source: sample BA6 brine-fed electro-methanogenic bioreactor BA | place: Japan: Kochi | collected 2016-06-14 | reverse complement strand
CAATTACGATTTCAGCCTCTGTTACCGTTACTGTCCACACCTTCTCTGTATTATCCTCCGCTGTAACCGTATATTCCACCGGAGCAGAAAAGTCCTGTGCCACACCACTTGCCGGATCAACAGAAGCTCCATCCGAAACGGTGATGGTAGGCGTAAGGTTGGATAAATCTGTTCCATTCGCTACCACAACAGCAACGGTTGCCGCCCCTGAATTGATCACTGCCGCACCAGTTTGTTCAGCCAAAGTGAATGAAACAATCTCAGCATCACCACTTGCAGGTTCAGAAACAGTTAGTACACCAGAAACATTAGTTGTGCCATCCCAGAAACCACCATTATAGCCGCCATATACAAAACTTCCCCCATCAGGTTGGAAGCGTGAAGCATAATAATAAGTTCCGGCAGCAGCAATCTCAGCCCCCAAATCAGCCGTATATTCATCATTGTTGCCATTGTCGCCGTTGTAGGAAGCAGCCACCCAGTTTGTCCATGTAGCAGGATCCGTATCCGCTGTGGAATAACCAATCCATGCAGTAATGCCAGCCCCTTGTCCGGCCTGATCCGTTACACCGGCGCTATACACCTGAGCATACACATCAAAAGCATCACCAACGGTAATACTACCATTTTCGGGCCATTGCAGGTTAGCCCATCCAATTACGATTTCAGCCTCTGTGACAGTTACTGTCCACACCTTCTCTGTATTATCTTCCGCTGTAACCGTATATTGAACCGGAGCAGAAAAGTCCTGAGCCACCCCACTTGCCGGGTCGATGGAAGCCCCATCCGAAACAGTGATGGTAGGCGTTAGACTTGAAACATCCGTGCCATTCGCCACCTCAACAGCAACGGTTGCCGCCCCTGAATTGATCACTGCCGCACCAGTTTGCTCAGCCAAAGTAAAAGTCAGGATTTCGGCATCGCTGCTGGCCGGTTCTGGAATAACAAAAGTAGCAGTAAAAGGGCCATCCTCGGTAGTACCGGGAACACCAGTACCAGTGATAGAAAAGAATATTTTTAAATTGTAAGTGCCTGGATCCAAAGCTGCGGTAGCTTCTATTTCCGCCCCGAAGTTTGCCCATGTTTGATTACCTCCGCCATCATCAGACGACCAGAAAACAGACCGTTCAGTATAGGAAGCCGGTTCGGTGTCAGAACTTTCCCAAACTTTATAGCTGAATTTAGCACCGGTGACATTTCCATCGCCATTTTTCCAGGTTTTGATGCTGGCACCTTTGAGGTAAAGCGCCGTAAGTTCACCCAGGGATTTGCCATCGAATTCCGTTCCTTTCTCGGTTAGATCAGCAGGTTGACCACTGTACCAATAAGTCAGTGTTGGCAGATTTACACCACCATCATCACGTAAACCATAATTAGGAGCTGGTGGATCAGCTTCCGTCACCGTCACCGTCCACACTTTCTCTGTATTATCCTCCGCTGTAACCGTATATTCCACCGGAGCAGAAAAGTCCTGTGCCACACCACTTGCCGGAGCTATGGCAGCCCCATCCGAAACAGTGATGGTAGGAGTGAGGTTGGATAAATCTGTTCCATTTGCCACTTCCACAGTCACAGTAGCCGCCCCCGAATTGATGACAGCAGCACCAGTTTGCTCTGCCAAAGTGAAAGTAAGGATTTCGGCATCACCACTTGCTGGTTCATTCACCGTTAGTACACCGGAAACATTAGTTGTGCCATCCCAGAAACCACCATTAAAACCACCATACACAAAACTTCCGCCGTCAGGCTGGAAGCGTGAAGCATAATAATAAGTTCCGGCAGCAGCAATCTCTGCCCCCAAATCAGCCGTATATTCATCATTGTTGCCATTGTCGCCGTTGTAGGAAGCAGCCACCCAGTTCGTCCAGGTAGCAGGATCCGTATCCGCTGTGGAATAGCCAATCCAGGCAGTAATGCCAGCCCCTTGTCCGGCCTGATCCGTTACACCGGCGCTATACACCTGTGCATACACATTAAAAGCATCACCAACAGTAATACTTCCATTTTCGGGCCATTGCAGGTTAGCCCATCCAATTACGATTTCAGCCTCTGTGACAGTTACAGTCCAAACCTTCTCTGTATTATCTTCTGCAGTAACCGTATATTGAACCGGAGCAGAAAAATCCTGTGCTACGCCATTAGCCGGGTCGATGGAAGCCCCATCCGAAACAGTGATGGCAGGCGTAAGACTTGAAACATCCGTTCCATTCGCCACCTCAACAGCAACGGTTGCCGCCCCCGAATTGATCACTGCCGCACCAGTTTGTTCAGCTAAAGTAAAAGTCAGGATTTCGGCATCGCTGCTCAATCCCGCTACGGTATAGCTGTAATTAGCACCAGCATTATTATTTAGTTTGATCGTATACAAGTCATAGTCTGCAGTAATTCCACTAACAGTAGAGCTAAAAGCATAATAGCTGACGGTTTTTCCGGCATCTTGTCCGGGAATGCTTGCTGTACCGCTGCTACCACTTATGGAGAAAGTCAAAAGGCTGGAAGTGCTCCAGTTATCTGTGGTGTAGCGCAGGTAAAAAATCTCTTCTGCTGATGGACTGTCACTTAATGTAAGGGTAACTTCAGCAGCTTCATTTTGGACGATGTCCGAAGGAACACTTAAGCCATTCAGATCAACAGGTTCAGCAGCGGTTTCCATGAAAATAGCCCTTGTGTTGTCATAGCCGGAATCCTCAAAGATTACGGTGTACCATTTTCCGTTGGTGATGCTAACGCTATTATTGCCATGATCACCAAACTGGAAGCTATTGAGTGCATCCAGCGAAACAGCCGCATTGCCTGTCCATTGGTTTCCCCAGTCATTATCAAAACTGGTACTTACAAATTTAAATGCCTGTGCTCCGGTTGTTCCGGTGAATTCGAAACTTGTTTGCCATCGGGCAGTTCCGGTATTCACTTTGGTAAGGTCGAAGGGCCCACCCATATTGAGTGTATTCGACCAGCCGTTCCAATCACCGGGCATTCGCAAGCCATCAGGCTCAAAGATTTGTCCTGAAACCTTTGCAGGGCTTAAAAGCAGGATTAGAATAAAAAGAAAATTGGCTACAATAATCTGTGCAAAAAAGGGCATGGCTGCCTTGATGCGTAAATATTTTCTCATAGTTGTAAGGTTGCGTTCCTGATGGGGCAGGGGGGTGAGCGACCTGCGATCCTTTAATCGTTAACAAATATAGTATTCAAAAAGTTGTAATTAAATCCTTTAAAACAAAAATCATTTATTTATTTTCGCAAACGGTTGTGGAAAGTGATTTAGCTAAAAGATTAGACCCTAATAAGTTCGTAATTTGAAGTATTGTTTGTTTTGAGTGATATGCTCAACTTGACTATGATTTATTAAGGATTTACTGCTTTTCATGCAGCGGGCTAAAGCCATAGCTAAAGTATTTTACTTTAATTAGTTAAGTGTTTAAAGTAGCCCTTTCTGAATGTTCTTTATTCATAATCAGCCAGCTGGCAAAAAGGGCTTTGCTGTATGCAAGGTGTATGCAAATTCACCTTAAGCCCAATGTTAGCAAGGCTTTGACCCTAAAAATAGTAGCGATGAACCAGGGAAGGTATAGGGAAGATACCTGTGAAAGTCCTGGCTAAAAAATGTTTTAAGGGTTAATTGGAACTGAATCAAACCAAAACTATAAGCCGAATTGGTTTGTAAAAGACTGTTTATCCTATGCTCTGGATAAAATGTACTCTTACAGCACAAATTCCCAAAAATTATCAATGTTAATACATTGAAAATTATTACCGTAGTTTTCGACCCATGTTTTTGGTGGTTTAACATTGGATTGTTTGTACTTGATTTCGTATGCAGTGAGATTACCTCCCTGTTCTTCAATATAATCCAGCTCAGCTCCGGTGTAAGTCCGCCAAAAATATGATGAAACAGATCGTTGGCTATAAGCCAATGATTTCAGACGTTCGGCAATGATAAAGTTTTCCCATAGCGCCCCTTGGTCGTTGCGCATCGAAAGCATTGAAAAATTATTGATAACGGTATTGCGCACTCCACAGTCCCAAAAATAAATTTTATCACGCTTGCTTATTTCTTTTCTGAGGTTGCGACTAAAACCGCTAAGACGAAAAACAATGAATGATTGTTCCAATAAATCAATATAACTATTTACTGTTTCCTGGCTCATTCCAAGCTGTTTAGCCAGCTCATTCAATGATACTTCCGATCCAACCTGAAAAGCGAGCAGCTTGAGTAAATCTCTTATTTTACTGCTGTTTCGAATGTTGCTCAGGCTAATAATATCTTTATAAAGGTACGCATCAGTCAGCTCGTGCATATATTTTTCTTTTAGGCTCAATGTGGGTTGGTTTAAAATGTCGGGATAAAGCCCGAAAATCATCCATTGCTCAAGTCTTTCCTGCATCTCAAAAGGATTCATAGCTGCTCTTAACTCGTTTAGCGCGATAGGATAGAGCGTAAATGTTGAGGTGCGACCAGTTAGTGGTTCTTTTATTTGATTGGCCAGGTCAAAGGATGATGATCCGGTAACCAGTAAACGCATTGCCGGAAGGTTGTCATGTAGGATTTTCAAATTAATTCCAATATCAGGTATGCGTTGTGCTTCGTCAATAAAGAGCAGGTCATAACCACTTACAAGTAATTTCATTTTGTTGAGATCACGCGAGGACAATACATCAACATAACGGGATTCATCTGCATTCACTTTCAATACTTTTAATTGCCTGTTATCTGACAGTGCAGTTAGTGAAGCAAGAAAGTCGTTTGAAAGTGTTGTTTTGCCCGTTTGCCTTGCACCATAAATTATGGTTATCTTGTTAGATTGTGTATAATTATCGAGAAGCGTCTGCAACAAAATGCGTTTTATTTTCATTTTATTCTGTTGATTTACCGGTTTTTTAGCTAATTGAATTAATGCTTATTATGGCAAATATAACACAAATTTGGCTCTATTCGAAAAATTCACGTGAATTTTTCGAATATACTTGAAAAATTCGCGCTAATATTTCGAATAAGTTTTCACTCCTCCCTAAACTTTTTTCTTATCTGCTTCTCTATCCGCACTAATCAGTAGGACTACCCTTGTACCGCTTGCTACTCCGGATTCATCCTCCAGATCTACGATATCTGTATCGATATTTGTAAGTCATTAAACCTATTACTAAAACTTTAATGTCACTTTTGTACCCGCTACTTCTTCTGTCTCATCAAAGCGGTCATTTATCTCATAGTTGATCCTTCCCTGATGCAGTTTATTGTAGGCTTCGATGATATTTTTTACAATGAGCATTCCTTTGCCGGTATCTGTTGTTTTGAGAAGTTTGGATTTTGCGCGTCCAATACCATTGTCGGCAATTTCAATTTTGAGGTATTGAATTTCCTTGATTAGTTTTATTTGCAGCTGCTTTGCGCCTTCCTTTCGCCTTAAACCGTGTTTAATGGCGTTTTCCACAAAAGTGAATACCAGTGAGAAAGGAATGTTAATTTGATCGTTTTCAGCAAGTTGGCTTTGATCGATTTCAAAAGTAAAATTTTCCAGCAGTCTTGTTTGCAGACAGAGGTAGTTTTCTACAAAATTGAGTTCATCGGTCAGATCGATAACGAATTTGTCAGCATTCATCAGGCTTTGGTTGATTAGCGCAGCCGTTTTTCCCATATAATAAACAGCTTCGTCCTGGTCATTTTTTTGAAACAACAGGCTGATGCTGTTCAGGGCGTTTAAAATGAAATGGGGTTCAAGTTGCTTTTTTGCCAATGCCAGTCTGTGAGAAATCAGTTCGCGCTCAGCAATCAGGGCTTGTTTTTTTCGTCGTTGATCCAAAAATCCAAATAGCAGCAGGGATAATAGCAGCAGCATTAATAGCACACCAGCAAAAATTACAAAGCGGAAATTAACTTTTTTAAGCTGTTGCTGAGCCTCTTGTCTACTGTTTTCCAATTCATTTAGTCTTAGTTGTTGCTCAAGTAACATTTGTTGGTTTTTAGCACTTTGGTAGCGAGCTTCCAGTGCTTGAATGGTTCGCTCTTTTTCCTGATTGTTAATACTGTCGTTATAGGCTGTGCTTAGCTCAAGAGCATGAAGCGCCCCGGCAAGCTGATGAATTTGTTTAAGTGTTTGATAACGTATGTCATAATATCTTCTCAAGTGTATCCATTCTGCATCTTTCATTAACAAATGAGCTGCTTCCAGATGATTAAGTGCTTGTTGATGTTTTTTAAGGGTGAGTTGCAGTTCGGCAAGTGAAGTATGCATTTCAATTTGAAAAGAACGGGAGTTTGCTTCAATAAAATGTTGTAAGGCCTGCGCAAACGATTTATTAGCCTTTTCATAGTTCTTTTGCTTGTAAAATAAATTACCCAGCCCTCTTTGTACAAGTCCTGAGATAAATGGATTTTTTAAAGCAATTGAAGAATCGGCTGCCCGATGCAAATAATAGCGGGCACTGTCAGTCTCGTTTAGTTTTGTGTAGGTTTCACCTATCGAAAGCAGCGATTTGGTGATGTCAGGTTTTTGAGGATAATTTGAAATAATTGCCAGGGATTGTTTGTAATAACTTAATGCTGTTAGGTTTTCTTTTTTCAATGTAAAAACATCCCCGAGATTTGATAAAAGTGATGAAATTTTCATTTCATCTTCCATGGGCTCAAATATTTCGATGGCTTTGTGATAATAAATTGAGGCAGAATCGAGCAGACCTAAACTCTGAAAACTGATTCCCATATTGTTATAGGCCATAGCCAGGTATTCGCGTTCTGAAAATTTTGCGCTGTTTTGGTTTCGGCTCACAATCATTCTGTTGTAATGCAAGGCACTATCGTAAACGGATGTATAATGATAGATCACAGCTATTCGACTTAAGTTCTCGAAATAACTGTTTGTGTCTCCGGCAAAAAGGTAAGTGTCAGCAGCTTTCTTAAAATAATAAAAGGCACTGTCGTTTGTTCCTACAAAATAATAGGTTACACCCAGATTTGTCAATGCAGATGCTTTACCTTCCAAAGCATCTGCTTGTTCGAAAAGGAATAGGCTTTGATGTAGTTTATTGATGGCAGAATCGCTATTGCTAAGCACCGACTGCAACACGCCTTCGTTTTTCAATAAAAAAGCTTTAAGGATTTTTTGTGATTTTGCATCCAGGCTTTTAGCATGGTTCAATTGTAATTCTGCCTGCTGATAATACCAGGCTGCTGAGTCAGGGTTTTGAAATTTTAATGCAGCACCTTTGTCGATAAGCGAAACAATGTGCAGCGAGTCCTGGTTTTCTGCAACCAGAGTCTGAGGTATAAATCCAATGAAAAATGATGCCTGCCATACAAACATCATTAACACAGATCGCAAAAATGCCTGGGATTCTTTTGTTTTACACATATCGGTCATTAAGGTTATTGGGACTGAACCGACAGCTTTTATAAGGACTGCATAGGAATATAGCAATAGAAAGCATAATCCCTTTCATCGGACAGTGTTGGTTTGGTTAAGCACTGCGCTAAGTTAGGAATTCTCTAAAGAAAGCAATTGATTATTCAAAGTATTTTTCCAATAGCCCCCGCCCAGCGGGACTAAAAAACCAAAAGCTTCTTTATTTTCTTACAAACCAAACTTTTCTTCAATAAATACTTCGATGGCATGATAGTCCTGCGCAACAGTTTTTCCGGATTCCTGGAGTCTTTTAAAACTAAAATGCCCCTGACTAAATAACAGAATCTGAATGTTAAGTGCTTCTGCTACTTCAGCATCATGCAGACTGTCGCCAATGAGCAAACAGTCTTCGGAAGGTGTGTTAAGGTGTTTAAAAAGCCGCTTTGCTGTTTGCAATTTACCGGCTGCCAGATGGTTATTGATGCCATGGATGCCTTCAAAATATTGGCGTATCCCGGCTTTATCAGTAAGCTTATCCAGCAGCTTTTGTTCCATGGCAGAAAGGATAAACTGCCTGTAACCCAATTGCTGTAATTTATGGAGCAGGGGAGTGGCTTCTTTAAAAATACTCACTTCTTCAACCATTTCGTTGTAATGATCCATAAACTGATGAGCAGGAATTTCAAAGGCTTCTTTTTGGAAATCAAAACCCAGTTTTTGGTAATACTCTTTTACAGGAAAATCAAAAATATCCCGATAATAATGCTTGTTAATCAGAGGAAGATCACGGGACTTTAAAAGTGTATTCATTGCTGCCACGCAGCAGTCCACATCATCAAGTAAGGTGCCGTTCCAGTCCCATAATATTACGGGTTTGTAATACATAGAAAGATCCTTTATTGACAATTGCGCAAATGATCTATCATATTGTGACGTCCGAATTCCTGGGCCTTTTTGTAGTAGTAGCAAGCCATTTCCATATCCTGTTCAATTTCCATGATTTGTCCCAGATTAAACCAGGCATCGGCATAATCGGGTTTTATTTCCACTGCTTTCAGAAAATCTTCTACTGCAGCTTTATGATTGCGTAGATTAAAAAATGCTGAACCTCTCAAAAAATAGGCTTCATAAGATTCACTGTCATAGTCTATTGCCCTGCTAAAAGCTTCAACGGCGCCTTTATGATCAGCAAGGTTGGTTAGTCTTCTGCCTTCTTCAATAATTTCAAGGGTTTTTCGGTGATTGGGTTGGCAGGCAGCAATCAGCATCAAAATAAGCGGCAAAAAACGCAGGAGTCTTGTCATGTTATATTTTTTTGCGAAAATAACCAATTATGAAAAATTAAGAATAGTTATTGAACGAATTGTGGGGGTTATTGTTTCTTGTTCATCGAAAGAATCTAATACTATTTTACAAACAAAAAAATTATAACTAATGAATACATGGCTTATTGATCCTGCGCACTCAGAAGTGCAGTTTAAAGTAAAACACCTTGTGATATCAACAGTTACAGGGAGTTTTGGTAAGTTTGGCGGACAGATGGAAACGGAGTCTGATAGTTTTTCACCAGCAAAAATTAGCTTTGAAGCAGAAGTGGACAGTATCAATACCAACAATGCTGATCGGGATGCTCATTTAAAATCTGCTGACTTTTTTGATGCATCAAATTTCCCGAAGATCAGCTTTGAATCGGAAAGCTTTGAAAAAGCAGGTGAATCAAGCTTTAAGCTGAGAGGTAAGCTTACTATGCGGGGCACAACTAAAACCATCACACTTGATGTGGAACATGGGGGCATAATGACAGACCCTTATGGCAATACAAAGGCCGGTTTTGAACTTCAGGGAAAGATCAGTCGAAAGGAATTTGGGCTCAACTGGAACGCTGTTACCGAAGCAGGGGGTGTTGTTGTTGGTGATGAGATTAAATTACTGATGAATATACAGTTAGCTAAAAAATAAGCTTATGTTTATCAAATTGCTTAACCCGATTAGTCAACAGACTTTTCGGGTTTTTTTTGTCAGAGAATTGAGCACACTCTTTAAAGTAAAAATCAGCAGTTTTAGAAAGTCCCCCTTAGGGGATTTAAAGGCAAATTGACTTTTCGGAGTGGACTCAAAGCCAGAATCCCGAAAATTTTAAATGTCTTTTTCTGAAAAATGAAAAAGCTTTGTTTTAGAGATTGAAATGAACTAATAACTAAAAGCTAATAGCCAAAAGCTATTGAATTTCATTAAAAATATAACCAGTGGAATTGCATTTTGTCAGATTTATCATAGGAAATGGCAGGCATAGGTACTTTGATAAAACTGAGTGCTGTGAATAAAAACTTTAAGCCTTTGTGTCGTGTTTTAATCTTTCGCAGGTTGATATCCGGGCTCAGCAGGTATACGGGTCGCCGAACGAAAGGGGGAATGGGTTTTCCATTGTATTCAGCAGGATTTTCAGCAGCTCCTGTCATGCCTTCGGCGCTGTAACCTAAGGCAATATCGAGCCAATCCGGAAAGTGTGATGCCTCCGGAAGGAAAGATTTCGGATTCACAGCCAGCCAATAAGTTTGTCCGTTGTAGTCTTTGAGTAAAGCCTGAAAGCCATTGGCTCCCAGTAAATCAGGGCGATATTGACGGTATTGTGTGGCATGGTAGGAGTATTTTAGGCTGATACGCTGTTCTTTCCACAAAAGCTGCTGACCAATAAACAAGGCTGTGCCGGCTGTATTGGCAATCAGATCGCCTGTTGATGCTCCCCATTCTGCCGAAAACCCATCAAAGATTTCAACGGTCATTAAAAAGGCAAAGCCAACTGATCCGCCAATCCAAACGGCTTTTTTTTCGGGCATACCAGTCCACCGAAAAGCATCGTATCCATAACGGCCAACTTGATAGGCAGTGGTTGCATGACCTATTTTGTCCATCATAAGCCACTCATTATTGTCGTTGAAAAAACGAAAATGACTTTGAGGATATCCGTCATACCACAAAAAATACAACCCTGTCATGCTAAGTGCATAGCCTCCTGCCACACTATAGCTGAGGGCTTTTAGCCTTTTGTGATTGACAGAATCGGCTGATTGTGGGTTTTGTGCTTTACTGTTTGGCAGGCAGAAAAGCAACAACAGAATAACAGTGAACAGTTTATTAACTGAGCGCATCAACAATTGATTTAACGCGGGACACAACTGATGTCAGTTTTTCTTTATTTTTTGCCTCAGCAATAAAACGCAAATAGGGTTCTGTATTGGAAGGCCGGATATTGAACCACCAGTCAGAAAACTCCATTCTTATGCCATCAAAATCCATTTTATTCAAAACCTGTTCTTCTTTTTCGAAAGTGGCACAGACAGCTTTAATGGCTTCTGTCTTTTTATCAATTTTAAAATTGATTTCTCCGGAATTATAATAGCTGCTGATGTTTTGTATTAGTTTTGAAAGCGTAAAGCCTGCCTTTTTGAAACTTGCCAACAGGTCCAGTACAATCAGCGCAGCAAGCAGGGCGCTGTCTGAATAGTAGAAATTACGGAAATAATAATGTCCTGCTAATTCTCCTCCGAAAAGTCCGTCAATTTCGCGTAGTTTGGCAGCGCCATAAGCCCTGCCTACCCGCCAGGTTTCTACTGTTGTTCCAAATTGACCAAGATATTCAGAGATGGCTTTTGAGCTGCGGATGTCTTGCAGCACTTTTCCCTTCAGGCCTTTTTGCTCAAAAAAGTAATGTCCCATAAGGGCAATGATCAAGTCGGGTGAGATAAACTTTCCGTTTTCATCAATAAACATTACCCTGTCAGCATCGCCATCGAAAATAAGGCCAATATCGCACTGCCGGTTAATCACCATGCTTTTGATTTGCTCCTGATTAGCCGGATTTAAGGGATTAGGATCGTGTCCGGGGAAGTTTCCATCAGCAATGTCGTTGATATAAAAAGCCTCAGCTCCCAGTAAATCTTTGATAAATAAACTGGCCATTCCGTTGCTGCAATCAACGGCTACACGCAAGTTTTTAATGTCTCTAAGATACTGTTTTAAAAAAGCCAGATAAGGTATTTTGAGCTCCACTTTTTGAATGATTCCCTTTTTTTCTGCAGGAACAACCGCTTCTTGTAATACTCTGCGCTGTACCTCATTAAGTCCGTTATCGAAACCTATTGGAACAGCATTTTTTGATGATACTTTAAGCCCATTGTGTTCTTTTGGGTTATGGGAGGCAGTAATCATTACAGAAGCCGGAAATTCGTATCTGGCAGTGGCCCAATATATCAAAGGAGTTGTAGTAAATCCTGCATCCGAAACATCTGCGCCGGCATCTGTTAACCCTTTGGTAAGGGCCTCAAAAACCTCTTCGCCCGATAACCTGCAATCGCGTCCTACTAAAAAATGACCAGCTTGTAAAACAGCAGGCAGATGAAACCCGATTTTGTAGGCCAGGTCGGCATCCCAGTCGGTGTTCCATGCTCCGCGGATATCATAAGCTTTAAATGCTTTCATGTTTAATTATCTTTTAATGTTTAAGCGGTCTAAGGCTTGCCTGTACTTTCTGGCATTCCGCTCATGCTCTCTGTTAGTTGATGCGAAGGCGTGATAACCGGAAAGATCATCTTTGGCACAGAAAAAATAATAACGGTGATTGTCGTAATTCAAAACGGCATCTATGGACGCTGGCGAAGGAATAGTAATTGGTCCTGGTGGCAAACCGTCGTATTTATAAGTGTTGTAAGGAGAATCGATCAGTTTGTGCACATCAAGTACCCTTCTGATTTCGAAATCACCGGCTGCATAAACCAAAGTGGGATCTGCCTGAAGTCGCCAGCCAGCTTTCAAACGGTTGATATACACCCCGGCAATGGTTGGTTTTTCTTCGCTTTTTATTGTTTCCCGTTCCACAATAGATGCCAGGGTGGCTACTTCTACAGCTGATAATGGAATTGCAGCAGCTTTCGATTTTCTGCTTTCACTCCAGAAACGCTGATATTCCTGCATCATACGCGACATGAAAGCATTGGCGTCTGTTGTCCAGTAAAACTCATAGGTGTTTGGTATAAAAAGAGCCGGAAGCGTATAAAGATCAAAGCCCAATTGGGCAATATAGTTTGTATCTTCCATTAGTTTTACAAGAGATAATGAATCAGCTTCCAGTTGTCGCGCAATTTTTCCAGCCAGCTGTTGTGGAGTTCTTACATTATTAAAGGTAACCATGACAGGGCTTTGCGCACCGGATCGCAGTAGGTTAATGAGCTCGTTATTATTCATGCCATCTTTCACAAGATATCTTCCGGGTTTGACCAAATCGGGATATTGTTTGTGCCTGGCCAACCACTCAAAATTATTGCGATGAATAATGATTCCTTTGTTGTACAAGGTGTCCAGCACTGTTTGATAAGATGCTCCGCTTGGAATATAAACAGCAGTTTCCTGTTTTTGAACCCAAACATTTGGGCTAAATATTATCTGATAAAGCAAATAAGCAAGGCTTAATGAAATAATTATTAAAACAGCCAGAAAACTAAACAACAATTTACGCCATTTACTCTTTTTCTGCGACCTGCCCCTGCCATATTTAGAGTGATAATAACTCATTTTGCAATTGTATTAATCCCACGATCAGGGTTGATTTTTTGAAATTCATATTGTCCGATAAAACCCTTATTGGTTTTGAGCCAGGCTTTTCGAAATCCGCATTGCGTGTAACCAGATTTCGAAAAAAGCTGAATGCTTGGTTGATTGTCTTCTGCAATCAGGCAATAAATCTGATTTAGCTGAAGCTGATCAAAAACATATTTTTCTATTAGCTTAATTGCTTTTAATGCAATGTTTTGACCTCTGTATTCAGCCGATATCAATATGCCAATACCAATACGCTCATGAAAGGGATCAAAGTCGTATAAATCAATGCAGCCAGCTGATTTTCCACTGTTCTTCAAATCAATCATAATACGAATTTGCTTTTGGCTGTAAAGGTCGTTGTTTTGCGATAAAAACTGTTCAATCTGATAGTGTGAATAAGGCATAGAAGTATCACTGACCCTCCAGATTTGCATATCATTTTCCCAAAGATAGATTATGGAGGCATCTGATGGTTCTGCTGCCCTTAACTTTAATGAATTATCCTGGATAAACATATTTTTTCTTTTCGCGGCACTAAGATAAGAAGAATAGCAATGGGTTGAGGAGGATGTTGATATAGTGAAACAGTGCTCAAAAGATTTTTAAACTCAGTCCTATCCTTAATCTATTCGTTCAGTGAGATATACACTTCCTTCATAAACAAATTGTACAGGACCTCTTAAAAAGATTTCGCCAAAGCCTTTTCCTTTTTGTTTTAGATTTACCTGTAATTCTCCACCACGTGTTTCAATAATAAAGTGCTCTTTTCCTGATCTGAGCGCAGCTGCTATTGCAGCAGCAGTAACACCTGTGCCACACGAAAGTGTTTCGTGTTCTACTCCTCGTTCATAAGTTCTGTTTTTAATCCTGTTTTCGCTTAAATATTGCACGAAATTTACATTGACACCATTTTCAGAAATGCTTTTATCGTTTCTGATAGCTTTTCCAAGACGATTTACATCAATGGCTGACAAATTGTCAACTTCCGACACATAGTGTGGAGATCCGGTATCAACAAGCATATAATCAGGATTTTGTTTAAATTCTAGTACATCTGACATGCTAATTCTAACATCAAAGTGGTGCTGGTGAGCGTTTAGGATTTTTCCATGATGCAGCCCGTCAACAGCTTCAAACAACCAGTTTTGCTTAGCTTTTTGTGTCATATAGCTGTAAGCAACAGCTACCCTGCTTCCGTTGCCACACAAACTACCTTCCAGGCCGTCAGCATTGTAATAATGTAGTTTAAAATCATAGTTTTTCGAACCTGCAACAATCATCAGCCCATCGGCTCCTATACCCAAATGCCTGTTGCAAAGCCAGGATATGAGCGCTGGATTAGGCTCAATAGCACCCTCTTGCAATACAATGAAATCGTTGCCTGCACCGTGAAACTTTTTAAATGGAACTGGCTGAATTACTTTCATGAGCTTACTTGCATTGTTAAATCTTCTTAACTAATAGTTTAGTGGTGTGAAATTTGTGGTAAAGATAGCAAAACAGATGAAAGCAAAGCCTTAACATCAATTAACACTGCGAACGAAACTTTTAGAATAATTCAGGCGTTTATTGAATAAATGGCTCTTTTGAATAACGATTAAACTTAAACAAAATGAAAAAGAATAGCAATCAAATTTTAAGAAGCGTTGGCTTCCTGATTGCAGGAGCTGCGCTGATGGCAGGAATAATTGGTATTACTCAAATGGGTATGCGCCATCAGGGGAATTTTGATGAAATGCAAACAGAGCGACTAACAGTTCAACCCGAAAGCGTGCAGCCCCGAACTGCTTCTTTTGTTGCTTTGCCACAGGATATTGATTTTATTGATGCTGCTGAAAAAACAGTGAATGCAGTAGTTCATATCCGTACTGAAATTATCAGAAGAAGTGCTACTTATGACGACTTCTTTGGGTCGTTGCGTGACTATTTTTATGGTAATCCCCATGCCACACCAAGTCAAAGAAGCCTGGTGGGCTTTGGTTCCGGTGTGGTGCTTTCGGATGATGGATACATCGTTACCAACAATCACGTAGTAGAAGGTGCTGATAAAATAGAGGTTACTTTCAATGATAAGCGCAAAATGAGCGCAATAATTGTTGGCACTGATCCAAGTACAGATCTTGCATTGATAAAAGTGGAAGCTGAAGATTTACATTATCTGGATTATGGTAATTCTGATGAAGTAAGGATAGGAGAGTGGGTGCTGGCTGTTGGTAATCCTTTTAATCTTACTTCAACAGTAACGGCAGGTATTGTGAGTGCCAAGGCAAGAAATATTAATATTTTAGGTAATCGTTCATCTATTGAATCGTTTATCCAGACTGACGCAGTAATCAATCGGGGTAATAGCGGAGGTGCATTGGTTAACAATCAGGGCGAACTGATTGGTATCAATGCAGCAATTGCTTCTCACACCGGTGTATATGAAGGGTATAGTTTTGCTATTCCAGCCAATATTGTTAGAAAAGTGGTAGATGATTTAATTCGTTACGGAGAGCCTCAAAGGGCATACATTGGTGTGGAAATAAGGGAGATGACAGCCGAACTTGCTGATGACCTTGAAATGGATGCCATCAAAGGCGTTTATATTGCCGGCACTATGGAAAATGGTGGAGCTGCTGAGGCAGGAATAGAAGCAGGAGATGTTATCCTGGATGTGGATGATGTTGAAGTGAATACCCTATCACAATTGCTCGAAGTTGTAGGACAACATCGTCCCGGTGATCAGGTGGAAGTAAGTATTTTCAGAGATGGTAAGTTTTATGATTTTGATGTTTTGCTCAAAAATCAGGATGGCACAACCGAACGTAAAAAACGTGAAGAAGTATTTTTTAGTGAAGAACTTGGTGTGAGTTTGGAACGTATCGGCAGCACTGATAAAAATAAGCTGGGTTTGAACAGTGGCTTAAAGGTTACCAATATAGAAGAGGGTATTATGCTACGCGGTGGAATTAGCAAGGGTTTTGTGATCATACGAATTAATGGTCAAATGGTGGATGATGAATCTTCACTAAAGCGGGCGCTCGATAGCAAAAGAGGTAATACTACACGCGTTGAAGGGATGTATCCCAATGGAATGAAAATAAGTTTTGAATTTTTTGATTAATTTAGAATAAATTTAAATAAATTGCGTTCGGAAACAGGGAGGAGTATTTTCCTCCCTTTTCAGGCTTTTCCTGGTAGATTTAATTATCAGTTGTAAGCTGACGGTTTTACGACCGAACTAAAATTATTTTCAATTGTTATAGCATTATATATTTAAAAAAGGAAAACCATGAGGCAATTAAAAATCACAAAATCTATTACCAATCGTGAAACAGCCTCGTTGGATAAATACCTCCAGGACATTGGAAAAGAGGAGATGATTACTGCTGAAGAGGAAGTGGAACTGGCTCGTAAGATTAAAGCAGGCGATCAAAAAGCATTGGAAAGGATGGTAAATGCCAATTTAAGGTTTGTTGTCTCGGTAGCCAAGCAATATCAAAATCAGGGACTGAGCTTACCTGATTTAATTAATGAAGGTAATCTTGGGCTAATCAAGGCAGCGCGCAGGTTTGACGAAACAAGAGGTTTTAAATTTATTTCTTATGCAGTTTGGTGGATCCGGCAATCAATTTTGCAGGCCTTGGCCGAGCAATCGCGTATTATCAGGCTTCCGCTCAACCAGGTTGGGTCGCTTAATAAAGTCAGAAAAGCTACATCACGCTTAGAGCAGGAGTTTGAGCGCCAACCCTCCGTTGATGAAATAGCAGCAAAACTTGACTTGCCTGAGCATAAGATAGATTCAGTCCTAAAGATTTCTACGCGTTATATCTCAACAGATGCTCCGCTAAAGGAGGACGAAGACATGATGTTTTTAGATTCTTATATTCCTGATGATGCGATGGATACAGATGAACCCTTGATGCAGGAATCCCTTGGAAGAGAAATTCAACGTTCGCTGGCTACACTGAGTGAAAAAGAAAGAGAAGTGCTCAATATGTATTACGGTATAGGAATGAGTCACGGATTCACATTGGAAGAGATAGGCGCAAAATTTGACCTTACACGTGAGCGTGTTCGCCAGATCAAGGAGAAAGCTATCCGACGACTAAAACATACGGCCCGGAGCCGTTTACTGAAAGCCTATCTGGGTCAGTAATAATATTTTAAACCTGTAAATTTAAATTTGCAGGTTTTTTTATTGACTATTCCGCAATCGTTTGCAGATTTATCTTGTATATTTGCAGGCACAAGCTTTTGACCTGCCCGGGAAGTTTTTGCAATTGTTTATGCCACATTGTTTTGCGGGTCAATAAAGATTATTTAAAATATATGATCTAAACAACTTTAGACTCACTTAAACAACATTAATAACCAAATTTTAATTCATGGAAAATTTTGATAGCTCCCTCCGATCCTGGATTGACAACGAAAAAGCTGCAACAGAATTTATTGGTGTAGTAAGTAAATTATGGTTCGACAAGTCCATTGAGCTCATTCTGCTTCGGTCTGTGCTGGTTAACCGTGGCTCTGGAAAAGTGCTTAATAAGCACATCAGGGCCGAAACTATTCTTAAGAAGCCAGTAAGAGTGCAGGATTCTTTGCTCATCGCAAATGCCATACTGGAAGAAGATATAGCACCAGCACGCATCGATATTGGTCGGCTGAACTCAGAATGGACGGATGAAAAGGACAATTATCCTTCCGTTAATGCCTTTGTGCGTGACAAATTGCAGGCTTTTCTTCAGGCTCCTCCAAGAAGTACAAAAACCCAAGATGTTGTGCTTTATGGTTTTGGCCGAATTGGTCGCTTACTGGCTCGTGAACTAACACAGTTTGCAGGAAATGGTTCACATTTGAGATTGAGGGCTATTGTTACGCGTAGCAATTCTGATGAAGATATCCGCAAAAGGGTTTCGCTTTTCAGAAAAGACTCTGTTCATGGAACTTTTGCAGGCGTTGCTAATGAGGATGTTGCAAACCAAGCTATGGTAGTAAACGGTCAGATTATTAAGTTCTTGGCGGGTTCTAATCCCGAAGACATGGATTATGAAGCCGAAGGTATTCAGGACGCATTGGTTATTGATAATACTGGTGTTTTCAGAGACCGGGATGGTCTTGGACGACACCTTAAAGCAAAAGGTGTATCTAAAGTCTTGCTTACAGCACCAGGTAAAGGTGATATTCCTAATATTGTTTATGGTGTAAACCAGGGTACTTTAGACCTGGAGAATGAAACAATATTTTCGGCCGCATCATGCACAACAAATGCTATTGTGCCTGGCCTTGAACTTATTGAACAGGCTTATGGTATCCAAAAAGGCCATATAGAGACTATTCACTCCTATACGAACGACCAGAATTTGCTGGATAATTATCACAAAAAATCCCGTAGGGGAAGGTCAGCACCGATTAATATGGTTATTACCGAAACCGGTGCAGGTTCCGCAGCTGCCAAAGCAATTCCTTCGCTCAAAGGTAAGTTGACCAGTAATGCAGTGCGTGTGCCGACTCCTAATGTTTCGCTGGCCATTCTTACACTGGAAGTGGATAAACCAACAACAGTGGAAGAAGTGAATAAGCTTTTCCTAAATGCTTCGTTGAAAGGAAATCTGATAGAACAGATTCGCTTTAGTAATTCCACAGAATTTGTTTCATCTGACGGAATTGGAGATTCCTGTGCCAGTATTTTTGATAGTCCTGCAACAAAAGTATCTGATGATGGCAAAACAGTCATTCTTTACTTATGGTATGATAACGAGTTTGGTTATACCAGTCAGGTGGTACGTTTGGCACGACATATCGGGCAAGTAAAAAGCTACAGGTATTACTAAAAGTTCTGTTGTCTGCAAATAGATGACAAACAGGAAATAGTAAATTCAAAATTGTTAACAAGGATGTGGATTAAATATCATATCCTTGTTTTTTTGCCTTTAAATAGTATTAAATTTGCCTGCTGAATAAGATAGGTTACCGTTAATTAATTTTGTGCCTAAGCACATATGCATCAGCATTCAGCATGAAAAAAACCAAATACATTTTTGTTACAGGTGGTGTAACATCCTCACTCGGAAAAGGAATTATTTCTGCCAGTTTGGCCAAATTATTACAGGGTAGAGGGTTTTCAGTTACCATCCAAAAATTGGATCCATATATTAATGTAGATCCGGGAACCCTGAATCCTTACGAGCATGGGGAATGTTATGTTACTGAAGACGGAGCCGAAACTGACCTCGACCTTGGTCATTATGAGCGTTTTTCGAACACTCCAACGTCGCAGGCAAACAATGTTACAACCGGAAGAATTTATCAAAATGTAATTGAAAAAGAACGTAAAGGAGAATACCTTGGCACAACCGTTCAGGTTATTCCTCATATTACTGACGAGATAAAACGCTGTGTGCAACTGCTGGGTGATACAGGCAGGTTTGATTTTGTTATCACTGAAATTGGCGGAACGGTTGGCGATATTGAATCATTCCCGTTTATTGAAGCCATTCGTCAGATGCGCTGGGAAATGGGGAAAGATTGTGCTGTTATTCATCTTACGTTAGTGCCGTTTTTATCGGCAGCTGGTGAGCTGAAAACAAAACCAACGCAGCACTCTGTTAAAACAATGCTGGAACAGGGAGTACAGCCTGATATCATTGTTTGCCGCACGGAACATCACCTGAATGAGTCAGTGAGAACAAAAATTGCACAGTTTTGTAATGTCGAACCTACTTCAGTATTAGAAAGTATCGATGCCAAATCAATATATGAAGTCCCTTTGCTGATGCTGGAAGAAAAACTTGACGTTGAAGTACTACGCAAAACGAATACTTCAATTCCTCAAAAAATTGACATCGAAAATTGGAAGAGTTTTTTAAGCCGACTGCTAAATCCTCTGAATACTGTTACCATTGCACTGGTTGGGAAATATGTTGAGTTAAAGGATGCTTACAAATCCATCCATGAATCATTAATCCATGGTGGTGTTGCCAATGAAAGTGCCGTTAAGGTAAAACACGTTCATAGTGAACATATTGAAGGGAAAGATTTGAAGGAGGTTTTTGAGGGGGTTGATGGAATTTTAGTAGCACCCGGTTTTGGCCCCAGAGGAATAGAAGGGAAAATTAGTGCGATAAAATATGCTCGTGAGAATAATATTCCTTTCCTGGGTATTTGTTTGGGAATGCAGTGTGCTGTAATTGAGTTTTCGCGTCATGTACTCGGATATAAGGATGCCCATTCCAGCGAAATGAATCCTGCCACTTCTCATCCTGTGATAGACTTGATGCCTGCACAAAAAAATATCGAAAACCTGGGTGGCACTATGCGCCTGGGAGCTTATAGTTGCCGTCTGGATGAGGGGTCAAAAGTTTTTGAACTATATGGCGAAAAACTGATTTCGGAGCGTCATCGTCATCGTTACGAATTTAATAATGCCTATCGCAAAGCATTTTTGGAAAACGGCATGATATTGCCGGGGATTAATCCGGAGAATAATCTGGTCGAAATAATTGAGCTGCCATCACACCCCTGGTTTATTGGTGTGCAGTTTCATCCCGAATATAAAAGTACAGTAGCCAAACCGCACCCGCTTTTCAGAGGGTTTATTGCAGCTGCACTTCATACAAAAAGTCAGGGCTCAAAAAAGAAATAAACAGGCAATAGAAGCAATTCCGCTATTTTAAGGATGCTCTTAATATTTCTGCTATTTTTGCAGCTCAATAATTATTTTTTCGCATGAACAGAGATTCGATTATAGGTTTTGTATTGATAGCCGCGATTCTTGTGGGATATTCTATCTGGATGACGCCATCCAAAGAAGAAATGGAAGCAAGACAGCGCAAAATTGATTCGATAGCACAAATCAGACAACAACAGCAATTGCTCGATTCAGCTAGGATGGAGGCCGAGCTTGCGCGTATTGCTGAAGAAGCAAAAATACAAGCAGACAAACCAATTGAAATTGCCGAGGGTGCTGGGAGTAACGATAGTATTGGTTTGTATTTGCAGGATAAAGAAAGATATGGTGCATTTGCCCATGCTGCAAGGGGTGAAAAAAGACTCTTTGAGATTGAAAATGAGTTGATGCGAATCACTATTAATAATCAGGGGGGCGGAATAATAGAAGCTGAACTGAAAAACTATCAAACCTGGGATTCTTTGCCATTGCTAATTTTTGATCCTGACCATTCTGATTTTAACCTCTCTTTCTTTTCGCGTAACAGAACCATTAATACAAATGAGTTGTATTTTGAGCCTTACCTCGACAACAAGCCATACACAGGAAATGGAAAGCTTAAAGCTGATGCAGATAGCCTGAATTTTAGTATGCGCCTGATGATTGATGATGGCAATGGAAACCCGGATTATTCAAAATATATTGCATTCAATTATGTGATATTTCCTGATGATTATATGTTGAGTTATGATATTCAACTTGTAGGAATGCAGGATGTTATTGCCTCCAATGCAAGTTTCCTAACGCTTTCGTGGGAAGCCGACTTGTTGCAGCACGAAAAAAGCATTGACCGTTTTAATGGTTCCACAATTTATTTTAAGCATTTCAATGATGATGTGGATTATTTGTCAGAAACCGATGATGATGAGGAAGTTATCCGTACCAGAGTAAAATGGGTTTCTTATAAACAACGCTTCTTTAGCTCAAGTTTGATTGCAGATAATTTCTTTGATAATGCCGAACTTGAAACATTTACCAAAACAGGCAATACACATTCGCGCTACCTCAAATCAATGAATACCATTGTGGAGATGCCTTATGCTGCTTCAGACGACGAAACGATTCCCATGTCGCTCTATTTTGGTCCAAACAGTTATAATGAGATGCGGGCCTATAATCTTGATCTGGAAAGGCAGATTCCATTGGGTTGGGGTTTTTTTCTGCTAGCCTGGATCAACATCTATATTGTGATTCCTGTATTTACATTTTTGGGTAGCTATGGCTGGAACTATGGTATTGTAATCCTGATCTTAACCATTTTGCTAAAAATGGCGCTTTTCCCAATTGCTTACAAAACTTATCTTTCTTCCGCAAAAATGCGGGTACTGAAACCTGAAATTGACGAAATATCAGCCAAATACCCGAAACAGGAAGATGCAATGAAAAAGCAACAGGCTGTGATGGCATTGTACAAAAAGGCAGGGGCAAACCCAATGTCGGGCTGTATCCCTATGCTTTTGCAGATGCCAATTCTTATTGCGATGTTCCGGTTTTTTCCTTCCAGTATCGAGTTGCGACAGCAGTCCTTTTTATGGGCAACTGATTTGTCGAGCTACGACAGCATTTTGGATTTGCCTTTTAATATTCCGTTCTACGGAGATCATGTGAGTTTATTTACGCTTTTAATGACTGTATCAACGATTATTTACACGCATGTAAATAATCAGATGATGGGCTCTCAAAGTACGCAACTGCCTGGTATGAAAACAATGATGTACATCATGCCGGTAATGTTCCTTGGACTTTTTAATGGTTATGCCTCCGGATTGAGTTATTACTATTTTCTTGCGAATATGATCACTTTCGCACAGATGTATATCTTCCGTATCAGTATTGATGAGGACAAACTGAGAGCTCGTATTGAGCAAAACAAGAAAAAGCCTGTAAAAAAGTCAGCTTTTCAGCGCCGATTGGAAGAAGCAGCAAAGCAACGGGGATACAAAATGCCAAAATAGAATGATTCAGCGTAGTTTTTATGAAAGAATAGGAGCAGAGAAGCTACAGCAGTTGATTGCCGGGTTTTATGAAGGAATCAGGGAGGATGAGGTGCTGAGACCGATGTATCCCGGCGATTTGGAAGCTGCTGAGCGAAGGCTATATTTATTTATGGTTCAGTATCTTGGTGGTCCGGCTACCTATTCCGAACGCAGGGGGCATCCCCGCCTGAGAATGCGGCATATTAATTTCCCGATAGATGAAGATGCCCGCGACCGCTGGCTAAAACATATGAAACGATCACTTGATAATCTTGAGCTGGATGAGGAATCCAGAAGTTTTTTATGGTCTTATTTCACGCAAACAGCAGATTTTCTTAGAAATCGTTAGCTATTTGGATTCTCCTGTAAAATAATCCTCCTTATCAGCAAAAAGCACATTAAATGTGGTTAAACTGCCGTAAATTCTGGTGATGTATTGTTGGAGGTTTACTTTTTCTTCATCACTCAGATTGGAGCTATTGATGCGTTGTTCCATTACCCTGATACGATCGCGCACCATCACAATCTTATGAAAAAAGGTTTCAACTGGTATTTCTTTTGGCTTTAGTGCTTTATCAGCTGGTTGAAGGGTCATCATTCCGCCTTTCCACTTACTTCCCATTGGCACAATTTCTTGCAAATCAGACCAGCGGTGAAGCAGTTTTGAAAAAGTGCGCTCAACCTGCTCAAAACTAAGAAGATCTGTTGCGCTGCCAACATATTCAAGTACTTCAAGTCCGTCAAAAGACTTTAATATGGTTTTTGTACCAAAATCCAAAAATGTGATTTCATACGAATCAGAATAGCTTTGAATAACAACACCTTTACCAAAGCTTGGATGTTTTACTCTTGAGCCTATGCCTAAACTTAAATTTTCCATTGTGATCTGTATTTTGGGCAAAATTAGTGGTTTTTGATTATTGTAATTGCATTCTGACTGGAGCAAAATAGAATTTCCAGAGCATTAACAGCATTTGTCTCATTTAAGTTTTTATGAACGATGAGCTATGCAAAGAATTTCCACATTCAAGAGATTTTCTCAGCTCTGAAAAATAGATAAATCTTGAAAATAGTAGTGTTTATTCAAATCATCAATAAATTAGGTGTTTTATTTCTTGGTACAATTCCAATTATTGAAATATATTCCTGATATGGGAAGTTGATTCGATTTTGAAAATTTTTTAAACAACTGATAATCAAATTTTAATGAAATCACACAGTGATGGCATATATTTTGCATTATTAATAATTAAGTTTTATATTAGCTCTAGATTTGTCAAATTGTAACCAATATAACCCACGTATTATGAAAAAGCTATTGATGTTTCTAATCGTCGGAGGAATAGTATTTCTGACGTATTCGTGTAAAAAGGACAATGGTAGTACTCCTGATCCAGCCGAAGGAATTGAGGCGCTGCAAATTCCGGATGGGTTTTTATTCGAAACGACACGAGAAATTTCCTTAACTGTTGTTTTACCTGCTTCAGTCAGTTTGGATGAGTCGGGGTATCGCCTTGATGTTTATTCTGATTTGCCTGATAATGGTGGTAAACTGATATATTCCTCTTCATTTCCTGTTTCAGGTACTGTAAATCTTAGTTTGCGCATTCCATCAAAACTCACAATGTTGTATGTTGATAGTTTTGCTGGAAGTCAGTTGATTGAATTAGGAGGATCAAATCAAAAAGAAGGTGGTTTCGAAATTGATTTTAATGATGACCTGGGTTTTGATCAACCAGCCATTGCACCTGAAGAGAAATCTGCCGGTATAGCAAACGCCCCTCAAACTTTTGAATCAAATGCCAGATTTAAAAGTATAGGTGTAAACCTTATCGAAAATGGCGATTTCTCAGAGGATGACTATGGTTTAATAGAAGATTGGCCCAGCCCAATGGTAGCTGATGGAAAATGGTACATTACGTCCACATTAGGTACAAGTCATGCAAAACGTAGTCAGCAAGCCGGAGAGTTTTTCCTGAGAATAACCAGAAGTCCTTTTAGGTATGGTGGTGTTGCTCAGCTTATTCCGGCTGGTCCTGGTGATTTAATTACACTCAGCAGCGAGATCCGGATTACAGGGAATAATAACAATATCAGTTGGCTGTTTTTAATTCCACGTAATGCTTCCGGCGAGTCTATTGGATTCTACAGCCTTGAGTCAAGCGGTACAAGCAATAACTGGAGAAGTCGCACGCTTGCAGCTACAATGCCTTTTGGTACTACACACGTACAAGTGCTGTTGTGGAATCATATTTTTGGTGGAGCTATCGATTACGACAATGTTTATGTTACTGGTCCGGTAAGCGATTCAGATGGTGATGGTGTAGATGATGATTTGGATGATTATCCTAACGATTCTGAAAGAGCATTTGATGTTTACTATCCCAATAATGAAGATATTGGAACACTTGCATTTGAAGATTTGTGGCCTGGAAAAGGGGATTATGATTTTAATGATTTGGTTTTGGATTATCAGTTTAAACAAGTATTGAATGGCAGCAACGAACTGGTAGAGTTCTTTATGGATTACAGTGTGCGGGCTATCGGAGCAGAGCTTGAAAATGGTTTTGGAATTGCATTGCCCGGCACAACACCTTCAGCGATAGCTAATGTAAGCGGACAAGTTTTTTCTGAAAACTATATTAATGTTGCAGCCAATGGAACCGAAATCGGACAATCTGAGGCGGTAATTGTTTTGTTTGACAATGCCTTTTCGATGATAGGATCGCCTTCTGGTGGATTTGGTATAAATACAAGCCCCGAAGCTCCCTACGTTGAGCCTGAATGGAACCAGTTAGTTGTTGAGTTTGCTGATCCGGTTTCAATTCAGCTTGTAGGTTTTGCTCCATTTAATCCGTTTTTAATTGTTGACAAAGATCGTGGCAGGGAAGTGCATTTGCCAGGAAATCTTCCAACAGACCTGCATAGTCCTGAATGGCTTGGTCAGTGGTTTGATGATTCAAATCCAGCTACCGGAAAGTATTATCAATCAGCAAATAACCTTCCCTGGGCAATTGACCTGCCAGTGCAGTTCGAATACCCGGTAGAGAAAGTGGAAATCACTGAGGCGTATTTAAAATTTGGTGAATGGGCCGAAAGTGGCGGACTTCTCTTTGAAGACTGGTATGAAAATGAGGCCGGATATCGGGATAATAATTTGATTTATAGTCCTGCAGTCAGATAGAATACTTCAGCTTTTGTATGTCAAATAAACTGCGTTTTCCTGTACAGGGAAACGCAGTTTCTTATTTTGGGAATTTTTTTCCCAAAATTGAAAAATTCAATAAGGAAGAGCGCAATGCTATTTTTTAAACATTGGCTAAATCAAGGCTTTACAGTTTATACAGCAGTTTGGTGTGATTTTTGTTAATAATCACTGATTTACAAGGTAATTATGGTAAATTGGGTAGTGTTAACATCAACGTTAAATATTTAATTTGCCTCAATTACCACCTTTTTTAATGTGTTAACTACTTAATTAGATACATAGAAAGACTGAAAAATTATACTTAATCTCCAAAAATTGGAAAATATCGAAAAAACATCTATGCTCTATAAATCTTTACAAATTCTGGGGTCTGCCTTGTTGTTATTAATTACAATGGTAGTTCAGTCGCAACCAACTGCTTCAGAAAAAGATTTATTGAAACATGCCTTGCATGAACTGCTTCAAACAATGCCTGGCGAAGCATTGGAATACATTATTACGCCCGAAGCAATGCTTAAAAAGCAACTTGCAAATGATTTTTCAAGGGATGAAATAACATTTTATCTGCTCGACACGGCAGTTGTATATGCTGTTTCTGAGAATCCTAAACGCTACACTTACACTTATGATGAAGAAGGTAAGCAGGTTATCGAGATGTTAAAGCGGTTTGTGAATGAACAATGGGTTAACGTTTCATTTGAAAATGTAAATTATAATGATTTCGATCTGCCAGAGGAAGTAACTTCTAAACAATGGGTAGAAAACACATGGGTTAACGACACCAGAGTCAATTTGCTGTATGATTCAGATGAGTTACTTGAAACGGAGACTTTTGAACAGTGGGATAATGAAAGTTGGCAGTATACAACACGGAATCATTTTACCTGGGACAATTCAGGTAAGATTGCTGCGGTTTTTTCGGAACAATTTATTGGTGGTGACTGGGTTAATTCTTCTAACGAGCTTTATATTAGAGATGAATTCGGTAATCTTTTAGAGCTTGTTTACCAGGAATGGGATGGTGATAATTGGATAAATCAAGCCAGGCTTTTAAATTCTTATACCAATGCGGCTTTGAATGATTCCAGTTTCTTTATGACATGGGTTGATAACAACTGGGAAAATATCTATTTGGAAGCAAAAAGCTACAATGATTTTCAGCAATTAATCGAAAACGAAGGTTTGTTTTCTATTGATGATGAATGGGTTTCTGACCAATTGTTCACGTATGAATATAACGAATCAGGATTGCTTGAAACAAGTATAGAAGAAGTTTACGATGAGGGATGGTTGCCTTTTGAAAAAATGACAATGATTTATAACGAATGGGGTAGCGTGCAGTCTATTCTCAGTGAGTTATGGAACGAAGGTGCCTGGATGAATAACCTTTTAAAAAACAGTTCCTTTGATGGTGCTGGTAATGCCGGCACTGTTCAGGTTTATAGCTGGGCTAATGATTCCTGGCAGCAGCTCGTAGATGAACCGATTACTTTGGCTTATAATTATGGTATTGATCAAAGATTGTTTAGCGGATATCGCGTAGTAGCAGCTTATCAATCCATATTGGTTGATGTAGCTGAGATATATGATCAAGTAAGTTTCAGTATTTTTCCAAATCCAGCTTCAAACAATCTAACCATTGAACATAAAATATATAATGACGGTTTAGAATCGCTTCTTGTTCAAATATTCGATGCTCAGGGCAAATTGGTTGCTTCAGAAATATTAGAGAATAGTGGTCAACAGATAAAATTGGATGTCTCTTCACTTTCTTCCGGACAATATTTTGTTACTATAGGTTCAAAGGATAGTGTAGAGTCTCAAAAGATAGTTATAATCAAATAGTTAATTCATAAATACAGAAAATAAATAATTTAAATAAACATTAAATCAACTACCATGAAAAATGCTCTTTACAAACTCAGCTTGTTGCTGTTAGGTATTACTCTGACAGGTCAACTGGCATTTGCTCAAAACCCCGATCCGGAGGTTACAGTTATTCAACCCAGCGAAAACGGCATCGAATGGGTAATTGGAAATGAATACCTGATTTCCTGGGTAGATAATTTCACGCAAGGTGTAAATATCGATCTCGTCGAATATGATAATATGGGAGTTGAACAAGGCACCCAGAATATTGCAACAAACGTTCCTGGTTCAACCTACACCTGGGATATTCTGGATGATGGCACTTATTTAGCTGGTGACTACTACAAGATTCTTGTTAGCAGTACAGTCTCACCATTGCTTTATAATGATGACAGCGAACATTATTTTAAATTGGTGAATACTACCAGTGGCACATCAATTAGTTTGAACCAACCCAACAACGTACCAAGTATTCCTATCAACAGTCAGTATTTAATTGCCTGGGAAGATGATTTTGAGGATAATGTGCGCGTTGAACTGATTAAATATGATGATAATCTTGGTAATAATCCTGTTGTTACTGAGCTTTCGCCAATGGGCGGGGTTGAAGGTACAACTATGATATGGAGTATAGCCAATGATCCATTGTTGCTTCATGACTATTACAAAATCAGGGTTTCTGCTTACAATGATGGTGGTAATTCGGATATCAGTGATGATTACTTTGCTTTGGTAAGCACTGTTGATGGTGAAATAGAAATTATTCAACCTGACATTGCAGGTATCGAAATTCAACTGGGTTCTCAGTTTCTGATCAGCTGGAACGATAATTTGGCAGAAAATGTAAAAATAGAATTAACAGATGCAGCGGGCTTGAATCCAGTTGAGATTGCAGCCTCAGTGCCAAGTTCAACATATATTTGGAATACAGCTACTACTCCTGTTGGATTAACTGCTGGCACTTACAAGATCAAGATCAGTAGTACAATTGATCCAACTATTGCTGACCTAAGTACAGAGACTTTTGAAGTAAGCGATGCAGCCAATGGTACTGTAACAGTGCTTCAACCTTCTGAAGATAATATTGAGTGGGAATTGGGCAATCAATACCTAATCTCATGGATTGATGATCTTGCACTTCCAGTAGATATTGAATTGTGGGATGAGTTTGGAGCTGCCGGAGCCAAGATAGATGATATTGCAACGGGTGTTATTGGAACCACTTTTGTTTGGAATACAGCAACAACACCGGCTTTGCTTGATCCGGGAAGCTATACCATTAAGGTTGCCAGTAGCGATGGTACTGTTGTTGATTTTAGTGACTTTAGTTTTGATTTGGTGGCAACCACCGGTGAAATTGAAGTTATCCAGCCAAATATCCCTGGCATTGAGTGGGTTATCGGAAACTCCTACCTTATCTCATGGACAGATAATGTTGAAGCCCCTGTAGATATTCAACTTGAAACAAGTGTTCCGATTACATTAGCCTATGATGAGGCAGATAATTATGGTGGTGTATGGGCAGATGGTGACAACGAAGGTACTGGTTTTGGTGCATGGCAAATTACAACTAATGGAACAGGTAGTGCTTTTCTTGGTGATCCTGTAACTGATGGAAACATAGTAGGTATGGATAATCCTTCCTTTGGTCTGGTGGCTAATGGTGCGGAGGTAAATACAGATAATGTAACAGCATTTCGTGAGTTTTCAGCTCCAATGGAATTGGAAAGTACCTTTTCATTTGATTGGGGTATTTATGGGCCAAGTGGTTACAAAAGTTTCACTCTTTACTCAAACGGTGGTGTTGATGAATTGATTAAGTTGCATATCGATAAGGCTACCAGTCATGTTATTTATATCACTCACGATGGAAATACTTCTGCAGTATTTAATAATCTTGGAACTGATGTAATGGAGTTTTCATTTGAGTATACTATTGATGGAAATTTACATGTTCAATCTAATTCACGTGATGGTGTTGAACCTGCTTTTGATCAAACTTATACAATAACTGCAGCTCCTGATGCCTTTAGTTTTTATGCAGAAGCGCAATTTGATGATGGTGTCAACAATCTCTTGCGAGTTAACTGGTTCAATAATCTCCGCATTCATACCTTCAAAGCTGATATTGCCAATGATGTGGTAGGTTCAACTTATGTGTGGAATACTACAGGATATCCTGCTGGTAATCATACCATCAGGGTTTATAATGGTGATATTGAAGATTTCAGTGATAACACTTTTGAGCTTGTAAGGTCAGCAGGTGGAACAGTTACTTTCAACCAGCCACAGGCAGGTGATATCTGGGTTCATGATATGGCTTACTGGATTATCTGGGAAGATGACTTCATGGAACCACTCGATGTATATCTCAGAAATGATGCAGAGGGAGTGAATGTACTATTGGAAAATGACTTCCAGGGAACCATGTTTGATTACACTGTTGACAATACATTACCACTGGACGATGAGTATTATATCTACATTGCCAGCTCAACAGATCCAGGAAATTATAATTTTAGCAGCGGGTTATTTGAAATTGTAAGCTCAATGCCCGGAACCATTACACTCAACCAGCCTAATGGTGGTGAGTTAATCTACCAAAACACCCAATATCTGATTTCCTGGGAGACTGATATTACTGAAAACGTCGAGATTGTTTTGTTTGATGATAATGGGGTATTACCAGATATTACTTTAACTCCTCCGGGTGGTGTGATCAGTTCAACCTGGGTATGGAATGTAGGTCTTACTGCGCCTCTTACTACTTATAAAATAAGAGTTCAAAGCTCAGATCCAAATTCTCAAACTCCTGCTGTTGAAAGTGCAGCTGTGTTTGAAGTTTCGGTTCCTGTGGCCATGTCAGTCTATCCAAATCCTGCATCAGATATCTTTAATGTGAGATTCGACAATCAAACTGAAGGTATGTTTAATGCTGTGATTTACGATCGTTTCAACAACCGTATGCTTGAAACAAGATTGGATGCAACAACTAAATTACACCGTATTAATATTGCACAACTTCCAGAAGGTTTTTATTTCCTCAAAATGACTTCCGGAAAAACGGTTATTACACAAAAAATTGTTGTAAACCGCTAAAGATTGCATAGTTAATAGAAAAAAAACGGCTTCCTTTTAGGGAGCCGTTTTTGTTTTTAGGATGCTTGTCAGCTAGCTGAATTCCTTTAACTTTGCCAGCTGCATGGCACATCTGAAATCTAATGAATTATTCAAAACCATCAAACCTGAAATGCTTTATCGTTTCACCGATCGTCCTGTTGTAATTGGTGATAAGATTTCGGATTACCAGAATATTGGTGCTTTGATCAGACTTTCAGATAATTTGGGTGCAAAGGAGCTGTTTTTTCTTGGAGAAGAACCTGAGAAGCAGCTGACAAAAATCAGAAGAATTGCTACCAGCAGTCATGCAAACCTAAACTGGCGATTCACAGAGGAAACAGATTTGGAAAAACTTATTTCCTCTTCTTCTAAAGTTATTGCGTTAGAAACAGCTACAGAATCAGCTAATCTGCTGGAAGTTGAACTGCCTGAGAATCCTGTGTTTGTTGTTGGTAACGAACGCTTTGGAATGCGGGATCAGGTTTTGTCGCAGGCTGATTTAGTTGTACATATACCTGTTCCGGGGCTTACACGATCACTTAATGTAACCCACGCTGCTGCTGTCCTTTTTTTCGAATGGTTAAGACAAATGCAGCACAAATACAGAAATGAACTTATAAATGAAGTATAAACACCTTTTTTTTGATTTAGATCGCACTTTGTGGGATTTTGACCAAAGTGCCCGACAAACTTTTGCATTGCTTTATGAGAAGTTTTCACTGAATAAGAAGGGCATTCCAGATTTTATTTCTTTTTTCAGTACTTACAACCATCACAATGATTTGCTTTGGGAATTGTATCGTAATGGTGAATTGAAAAAAGAAATTCTGCGTGATTTACGATTTTTCAACACCCTTGAAAGCTTTGGGATAGTAGATAAAGAGCTGGCTGTAAAACTGTCGGAAGACTACTTATATTATGCACCACGTACTGTTCATTTATTTCCGGGTGCTGTGGAAACGATAAAGGAGTTGAATAACCATTATGAATTACATTTAATTACCAATGGTTTTGAAGAAGTGCAACATGTTAAAATTGAAACGGCAGGTTTGGAACCATACTTCAAAGAGTTAATTACTTCGGAGGCTGCAGGGGTTAAAAAACCTGATCCAATCATTTTTGAATATGCGCTTGAAAAGGCAAAAGCCAAAAAGGAAGACAGTATTATGATTGGTGATGATCTGGAAGTTGATATTTTAGGTGCTAAAAACTTTGGTATGGATCAGATTTATTTTAACCCTGGTGCCTTACCACATCATGAAACGCCTACTTTCGAGATTCATTGCTTAAAAGAAATCCCTGAAATATTATCTGGGCAGCTTTAAACGATTAATTATTGATTTTCTTCAATACGGCAAGCGTGGTCTTAAGACCTTTTACCTTTTGGCCAATAGATACTTTAATTTCTGCATCAGTTGGAAAGAAGAAATCAACCCGTGAACCGAACCTGATGATGCCAAATTCTTTGCCAGGCATAGCCTGATCGCCTGTTTTGGCGTAACTAATGATACGACGTGCCATTACTCCGGCAATTTGACGCATCAATACTTCCTGGCCGTCTTCCCCACGAACAACCACGGTGTTACGTTCGTTTTCGGTAGAGGATTTAGGATGATAAGCCACTAAAAACTTTCCGGGATGATATTTTGTATAGCTAACTTCGCCTGCAATGGGATACCAGTTGACATGTACATTAAACGGTGACATGAAAACAGAAATTTGAATGCGCTTGTCATTAAAATACTCTGGCTCGTGCACTTCTTCAATGGCAACTACAGTGCCATCAGCTGCAGAAACTACTTGGTTTATATCTGAAAAATTAGGTTTACGATGAGGAACCCGAAAAAAGCTAACCGTCCAGATAAACCAAACAGAAAGAAGCCCATAAACCAGAAAATGAAACCATTGCTGATCCGATGAAAAAAGGTTAACCGCACTGATTAAAATAAGGATGATCAGCGTCGTAATGAAAATGATTTTATATCCTTCACGATGTATATGCATCAATTTATGAGTATTAAGTAGACAAAAACAAATGGTATAGCATAGAATGTGGCATCAAAACGATCTAAAATGCCTCCGTGACCTGGTATTATTTTGCCGGAGTCTTTTACACCGGCTTGACGCTTAATCATTGATTCGATAAGATCGCCAAGGCTACCCGAAACAACAACCAATACAGCAATAACTATGGCTTTATCCAGTGTAATCAATTCCGTTAGCTTGCTGAAGATAATAGCTGATAATACTGTAAAAAATAAGCCACCAATACTCCCTTCCCAGCTTTTTTTGGGAGATATGCGTTCGAAAAGTCTGTGACGGCCAAATTTAATACCAACCAGATAAGCAAAAATATCGTTAAGCCATACCAGAATGATAACTGACAGGAGCAAGTACGACCCAGCCATTTCGCCAACAATATTTTTATTATAAAAAAACAACATCAAACCACTTGGTAAGGCTATTAAAAAGTAAGATGGCCAATACATACCAGCTAAGTCAGTAAAAGTATATTGCTTACTGAAAAGTGCATGAAGAAAAGGAAAAAGCATTAGGATTATTGAAAGCCCAAGATATTTAAATGCAATGATGTTCAGTGCAACTAAACCGAAAAGTGAAAAGAGCAAGAGCGGAAATATTACCATTAAAACCTTGTCTTTAAAGCTTGGCTTGGCATTTATTCTGAGTCGCAACATCTCATCTGTACCAAAAGCAACAACCAACAAGAGCAGCGTTGCTAATAACCACTTGCTTAGCAAAATGCTACCTGCAACAATAAGTGCAAAAAAAAGACCGTACACAGTACGGATGATTAAATCTTTCATAGCAATTGCCTGTTTACCAAGGGCCTTTCAATGCAATACAAAAATACATTATTTTTCAGAATTACACTCTTTTCTAACTTATTAGGGTATTGTTGACAAGCCAAATAGTATATTAGATATCATCAATCAGGAAAAGTATAAGCTCTTTTGGTCCGTGTGCACCCATCACAAGTGTTTTTTCTATATCTGCTGTCCTGCTTGGGCCAGTAACAAAAACAAGTTGTGACGGAAGGGTATCCGGATAATGTAGCTTGATATCCTGAATTGCGTTTTTGAGAGACAATACTACCTGAGAGGCATAGGCCATCACAAGCTGAACATCCGGAAAAGCGATTGCCATTCTGCTTCCGGCCTTTTGATCAGAAAGCACAATTGTGCCGCTTTGTGCAACCAGTTTTTCACAGTCTGAAAGCCCTACTAATTGATTTTCATTTTTTGGGGGGGGGTCATCAAAATCTATTTCGCCGGCACGAAGCACTTGTTTTACTTTGTCGCTTCGTGTCCATAGGTTTTTCCAGTCTCTTTCGAGCATGAGCGTTTGTAAATATCCTAAAAATTGATGTTCGTTTTCACAGTAAACAAATTGTCCCCCTGCTGCTATTAGTTTTTTTGCGAAAGCAACTTCCAGGCCTTCATTTTCATCAATGCCGGTGAGTACTGGCCTGTTTATATCTACATCCGGATAAGGCACAGCAGTCTTTTCAATTAGTGCATTTCTGATTTTTGTTAAAATCTGTTCACGTGGCGTGCTTTCTTTCATGATTGTTCAGGATATTATTTAGGCGCAGGAACTGTTTCAGGATTCTCCTGATCACTATCAGGATCAGCCTGTTTCTCCTGCTTCCCAGCTTTGGAATCGATGGTTTGCGCACTTGCCTCAGTAGTTTCGCCTTCTGGGGTAGCAGCTGCCGAACTGTCTGATTTTTCATCTTGAGCATCAAGTGCTTTTTTGGGTAGTGGCATTTCTTCTTTTACCCAAGGACGTTTCCCGAAAATATGTTCCAAATCCTCTCCAAAAATCACTTCTTTCTCAAGTAATTTCTCGGCCAGTTTGGTAAGCCCTTCCTTATTGTCCCTTAAAATCTGAAGTGCTCTTTGATAGGCTTTTTCAACCATATCACTGATTTCACTGTCAATCACTTCACTGGTCTTCTCACTAAAAGGCTTGTTAAAGGCATACTCCTGCTGTCCAGTTGAGTCGTAAAAGCTAATGTTGCCAATTTTCTTGCTTAAACCATAATAAGTAACCATGGCATAAGCTTGTTTTGTAACCTTTTCCAAGTCACTTAAGGCACCTGTTGATATTTTCCCAAAAACAACTTCCTCCGCTGCTCTGCCACCGAGCGCTGCCGTCATTTCATCAAACATTTGTTCGTATGTCGTAATTTGACGTTCTTCCGGCAAATACCAGGCTGCTCCCAGCGATTTTCCTCGTGGAACGATTGTAACTTTCACCAATGGATGTGCATGCTCCAAAAGCCAGCTTACAGAAGCATGGCCAGCCTCATGGAAGGCAACTACTTTTTTCTCGGAAGGCGAAATAATTTTGTTTTTCTTTTCAAGTCCACCGATAATACGGTCTATGGCATCCATAAAGTCTTGCTTGTTGATTGAGGCTCGGTCACGACGGGCGGCAATCAGCGCAGCTTCATTACAAACATTGGCGATATCAGCTCCGGAAAAACCAGGCGTTTGTTTGGCAAGAAAGTCTTTATCAACATTTGGATCAAGCTTTAAGGGACGCATATGCACCTCAAAGATTTCTTTTCGGCCTTCCAGGTCAGGTAATTCAACATATATTTGCCTGTCAAAACGACCAGCACGCATCAAAGCCCTATCAAGTATATCAGCCCTGTTGGTAGCGGCCAGCACAATTACACCTGAATTGGTTCCAAAGCCATCCATTTCGGTGAGCAGTTGATTGAGGGTATTTTCGCGTTCATCATTGGCTCCAGTGGCAGGATTTTTACCTCTCGCACGGCCAATGGCATCTATTTCATCAATGAAGATAATACAAGGTGATTTTTCTTTGGCTTGTTTAAATAGGTCGCGCACACGCGAGGCACCAACACCAACAAACATTTCAACAAAATCAGAACCTGAGATACTATAAAATGGAACATGGGCCTCGCCTGCAACTGATTTGGCAAGCAAAGTTTTTCCTGTTCCGGGAGGTCCAACAAGCAATACGCCTTTAGGGATTTTACCTCCCAATTTCGTATATTTATCAGGATTTCTTAGGAAATCAACAATTTCCATGATTTCCACCTTGGCTTCTTCCAGACCAGCAACATCTTTAAAAGTTACATTTACGTTGGTATTCTTATCAAAGAGCTGTGCCTTGGATTTACCAATATTAAATATCTGACCACCAGCACCGCCTCCTCCGCGACTCATCATACGCATGATGAAAAACCATACACCTATCAGCAAAGCAATTGGAAGTATCCAACCCAGGATTTCACCTCCCCAATTGCGACGACTCACGTTATTGATGTAAACAGGATCAGTCTGACCCTCCTGTGCTTCCATGATGTCTTTTTCAAATCCTTCAACTGATCCAATGCGATAAACGTAATCTGGTGAGGTTCCACCCAAATTCTCTGTCATCCCTCCCCCCTGATCGTCTGGAAAATATTTTTGCCGGGCTTCATCTGTTAAATAAATCTCAGCAATTTCCTGATTGATGAGGTCAATTTTAGAAATTTCTTTTTCCTGAAGCATCTGTAATAACTCACCTTTGTTCAAGTCTTTAGCTCCAGTATCCCAGTTTAATAACTGCAAACCAACAAATACAACTGCCAGCAAACCATAAATCCAGTAAAAATTGAATTTTGGCTTGTTGTCACCAGGCTTCGGTGCTTTATTTTTGTTTTCGTTTTGTGTTTCTTTCATGTTTAACTTCTGAAATAATGTACTTAATCCTCGTCATCGTGTGTGGTTGCTTTTGCATCAGCCCATAAGGACTCTATTTTGTAGAAGTTTCTGGTGCTTTCCAGAAACACATGTACAACCACATCAACATAGTCTATCAAAATCCATTCCGAATTTTCAAATCCCTCTTTGTTGTATGCATTAGCTCCACATTCTTTTTTTACGTTTTCGAGGATTTTTTGTGCAATGGCATCCACTTGTGTGTGTGAGTTGCCATGACAGATGACAAAATAATCTGTTACAGCACTCCCAATCTTTTTTAAATCCAGGGATACAATATCCTTTCCCTTGCCTTCTTGCATTGATTTTACAACTACTTCAAGGACTTTTTCAGCATTGTCTGACTGATGTCTGATTCTCATGAATAACTCATTTTAAATAAACAACAAAATTAGGCTTTTTTAGTTTAACTGATTCCAGCTCTTTTTGTAATAAGATAAATACCAGGATGGCTTGCATGAAGGATACTTCACCTTATTTTTGTGCATTGAATTATAGCTATTATGAAACAGGAGAATTTTGAGGATTATACCTTGTATTTTATCGATAGCATTAGCTCAACAAACAGCTGGATGCAGTCACAGAATATTGATAGCGATGGATTAAAAGTTGTTTTATCAGCTGACTATCAAACTTCAGGGAAAGGAATGGGTGACCATGTCTGGTATAGTGAAAAGGGTAAAAATCTTCTGTTTAGCATCGGAATCAATGCAGTGGAGATTCCTGCAGCAGAACAATTTTTGCTTACTCAAATTATTGCACTATCAATTGTAGATGAATTAGAAAAAATTATCAATGGACCAGGAATATCTATCAAGTGGCCAAATGATATATATTTTAATGATCGCAAAATGGGAGGTATCCTGATATCCAATACTATACGAGCTGCCAAACTGGATCAATCTATAATTGGAGTAGGACTTAATATTAACCAAATGAGTTTTCCGGATTGGATACCCAGACCTGTTTCGCTGCAGCAAATTACAGGACGTGAATATGATCATATCGAAATTTTGAAAAGCATTTTGCACAATTTTGCTAAAAGATTTGAGCAGACTAATGACAGCAGGGGCAGAGATTTGCTTAAGCAAGATTATCACAACAAACTTTATTGCTTAGGCAGCTGGAATAATTATGAGATTGATGGAAAAATCTATGAATTAAAAATCGAAGGTGTTGGAGAGTACGGCTTATTGATGCTCACAAACCGCCACGGAGAAACTATCAGTTGCGATTTTAAATCTATTCGTTTCGTTCAATGAAACAAAATCAAAATTGTTGAGCAGACAGTTTGTCAGCCATTATCTCCACCAGATTTTGCAGTGGCCGCTTGGCCATCATTGCCAACATAGGGTTCAGGTCGGCCTGTAGCTGTATTTTGGCTTGTGTACTATCGCCAGAATCTTTGATATGGGCCATTAACTCAAAGTCAAAGGGACTTTTGCCATCCGGAACAAGCAAAATAAGCTTTGGACTAATGGCCTGCTGCACCTTGAGGCTGAGGCTGGTCATACCTTTGATTGTAAAAGAACATTTTTGTGCTTCTGCCTTATAGTCAATAATTTGATCTGGCATTAGTTTTTCAAGATTACGCAGATCGTTCAGGAAGTAAAATATTTGTTCAGCAGAACCATTTACTTTTTGCCATTTGCTTTCAAAATCCATCTTAATAATTTTATCGTTGATTACTCCATAACTCGGGATCCATGCGCCATTGAAGTAAAGACTGCAGATCATTTTCGGTGATATAATTTTCTTCGCTGGCCTTATGAATCAGGCTTTCAAAATCTGTAAGCGTAGTGAGCTTACAATTATAGGCTTTAAAATTATCAAGAGCCTTTTGAAGTCCGTAGGTAAAAATTGCCATCATACCTTTTACTTCAATGCCTTTTTCGCGAAGCGCTTCAACAGCTTTCAGACTGCTTCCTCCTGTTGATACAAGATCTTCAATCACTACCGCGGATTGACCTTTCTCTGCAACTCCTTCAATTTGATTATTTAAACCATGAGATTTTTTTTCCGTACGTACATAAGCAAACGGCAAACCTAATTCCTGTGCTATAAGTGCTCCCTGTGCAATTCCTCCCGTCGCAACGCCAACAATAAGATCAGGGGTATCGTATTTTTCAAAAATGGCCTGAACAAATTGCTGCCTTATATGTGTCCTGATTTTGGGATAGCTTAAGGTGATTCTGTTATCGCAATAAATAGGACTCTTTAAACCTGAGGTCCAGGTAAAGGGGTTTGCCGGACTTAGTTTTACAGCTTTTATCTGGAGCAGAAATCCTGCTAATGTAGAAGCTTCATCTGGTTTGAAATTCATATTTTGTGAACTTATTTAAAGCCTGACAGCTTGTAGTTATGCCTTTGAAATAAAGATTTTAGCTTTAACTTTGGGGGCTTAGGAATATTGTGCAGTTACGCTTAAAACTATTGCAAATGTATAAAGTTTTTCATGAAAACAGATGTTTAGTTTTGAATCAAACAGAAATTGATTCAAGCGTAAATAGGTCAAATTCACTTTGGAAATTTTGTGTTGATGAGATTTATTACTGGCTTAGATTTAAGGAAACGCCAAATGATCTGAATCTTAATACTTATTCAATTCCACCATTGGATTTATTAATGTCAGTATTTAGTTGGAGGAAAGCTGCCGGTGGAGTTTTATTTTATAAAAATGCTTTGGTTGTGATTGAGCGCAATGGTATTCCTGACTTACCTAAAGGGCACGTTGAAAAGGGAGAGCATGAAAAGGAAGCAGCCGTCAGAGAGGTTGTTGAAGAAACAGGCTTACAATCAATTCAATTGATGGACAAACTGGAAGATAGCTGGCACTGCTATTGGTGGAATGACCAATGGGTTTTGAAGCAAACTGCCTGGTATAGCATGAATTTGACAGGTGAATACCTGCCTGATCCACAATTGGAGGAAGGTGTTACATCTGTCAAATTGATACACCCTTCACAACTGGATGACTTTCTAAAACAGACGTATCGTTCCATCAGAGAAACACTGGGTTCTCAGATTGCAGCGCTGCTTTTGAGAGTCGACAAGTATTTTTCAGAATGAAGAATTGTTGTAGTTTAGCTACTTAATAAATAGAATATGAAAAAAATTGCAGTTTTTCCGGGGTCTTTTGATCCAATAACTTTGGGGCATGAATCACTGGTGTTGAGAGCTTTGCCGCTATTTGATGAAATAGTTATAGGTGTTGGCATCAATGCTTTGAAAACGTATTTTTTTCCGCTGGAGAAACGTAAGGCCTGGTTAGAAACTGTTTTTAAGGATTATCCTTCTATTTCTGTTACCACTTACACAGGATTGACTGTTGATTTTTGTCGAAAAATGAATGCCAATTATATTTTAAGGGGTTTACGAACTTCTGCTGATTTCGAATTTGAGCGGAGTATTGGTCAGGTAAACAAGAAAATGTATCCTGAAATTGAAACAATTTTTTTACTCACCACACCGGAACTTACAGCAATCACATCCAGTGTGATTCGTGATGTTGTAAGAAATAATGGTGATGCATCTCAGTTTGTGCCAGCCGCAGTAGATCTGACAATATAATCATTGTCTTTTCGTTGTAATTTGCGATGAAGCTAAGAAGTGTAACTTTAATTTTTATTCTGCTCCTCAAGCTTAACGGTTTAATCTCTCAACCGCTGACCATACAGGGAAAGTGTAACCAGCCAGGTGCATTAATACGTTTAATAGCCTACAGTGATCTTTTAAACCCCTATGGTGAAACTATTTTCAAAACATTTGCAGATGAAAATGGAACCTTTAAAATTCAGACTGAGATCGATCAAACCGGCCCGTTTGAAATTGCTGTTGATTTGGAACGGCTGTTAGTGGTGCTGCACCCCGGAGCAAAATACGATTTTACTATACAAGTACAAAAAGATGATGAAGGTAACTCATATTTTGACAAAAATCCACCAGCCCTTGTAGTTAACAAAGCTCAAGATAATGGCTTGCTTGTTTCGCTGGAAAATATTGATAGGATTGTCAACAGCTTTGCACTAGACCATTTTAAGGAATTGTATCAGCTTAGAAAATATAGCCTGCTTGACACACTGGAAGTTCAACTTAATCAGACCCTTTCTTCGGCTCAATCAGATTACGTAAAGCATTATGCACATTATAAAACTGCTGCGTTAAAGATGGCAGTGAAAAGAAATGGCGGTAAAACAATTATACGGGACTATTTTTACAACAGACCAGTATTATTCAATATGGAGCCGTACATGAGTTTGTTTGGTGAGTTATTTAATGAGTATTTGGTTCACAATAAACTTATTAATATTTCCCAGCTGGCAGATATGCATTCCGGAAAATATTCGGATTGGCGAAATATATTAACTGCTGACAGCTTATTAGAAAACAAATCGGAATTAGCAGAATTAATTATTATACAATCACTTAAAGCTTTTTATTTTGATCTGCGATTTGATAAGTCAGTGGTGCTTGAGTTTATAAAAACTACAGGAAATCAGTCGAATAGTAAAATTGTTAGTGAAATCGCAACAAATGCAATTAAAGATTTAAGCAAATTAGCTGCAGGAACTTCAGCCCCCACTTTCAGCCTTTTAAATGATGATGATAAGCGTATTAGTTTGACCGATTATCAAGGAAAACCTGTGCTCTTGGTTTTTGTTAAAGAAAATTGTCCATCATGTGAAATGCTTTTTCAAAACCTGGATGAGATAAGAAAATCATTTGAGAATAAGTTTGAAATAGTTGTAATCTCAAAAAAGCGAGATGGTTATTACGATAAATATCTAGCTGGGATGGGATATGAATGGGAATCACTATCTATTGGTAAAGAGGATCTTTTGTTGTTGGAGGAATTTAACATTCGTACATTTCCGGAGCTAATTTTTATAACATCCAAGGGTAACATAGGGATGGCTCCTATTCCTTTGGAAGAAGCTCCCTTAAGATATTATATTAACAGGTTGTTATCCAATGATTAAGTTCATGATTTGCCAAGTATTTTGCTAATTTTAAAACTTATTGGCTTAAACACTTTAACTTTGCCAAACGAACGATGGTGAGCACAATGGAATGATTGTTGCTGATTCGTTGAAACTGTATATAAGATTCAATAAGAAATTCTATGTTTGGATTTATTAAGAAAATGCTTGGTGACAAAGCAACCCGTGATCTCAAAGCAATCAAACCCTTACTCGATAAAACGCTGGCAGCCTACGAAAGTATTAAGCAGCTTGAAAACGACTCCCTGCGGGCAAAGTCGAATGAGTTTAAAGCAATTATTCAGGAAGCAATTACTATTGAAAATCAGGAAATTGAGGCGCTTAAGAATCAGATAGAGACTGATCCTGATATGGAATCGGCCGAAAAGGAAAAGATTTATGAGCAAATTGATAGGCTTGAAAAACAACAATATGAGAAAACAGAAGCGGTACTTACAGAAATTCTGCCGGAAGCCTTTTCCGTGATGAAAGAAACCGCTCGAAGGTTCAAAGAGAATGAAGTAGTTGAAGTTACAGCGAATGAGATGGATCGCGAGCTGGCTTCAAAGTATGCGCATATCGAGATCAAAGGAGATAAAGCCCTGTATCGCAACAGTTGGGTTGCAGGTGGCAACACCATTACCTGGGATATGGTTCACTATGATGTACAGCTAATTGGTGGAATAGTGCTGCACCAGGGCAAAATTGCTGAAATGGCGACCGGAGAGGGTAAAACCCTTGTGGCTACTTTACCAGTTTATCTGAATGCCCTTGCAGGTAAGGGTGTGCATGTTGTAACAGTAAACGATTATCTGGCAAAGCGCGACTCCGAATGGATGGGGGCTATTTATGAGTTTTTAGGACTTACGGTAGATTGTATTGACAAGCATGAGCCAAATTCGGTAGCAAGGCGAAAAGCTTATTTGGCAGACATAACTTATGGTACCAATAATGAGTTTGGTTTTGATTACCTGCGCGACAATATGACAGGTAACCCTGACGAATTGGTGCAAAGAAAGCATCACTATACCATTGTAGATGAGGTGGATTCTGTATTAATTGATGATGCCCGTACACCTTTAATTATCAGTGGTCCTACACCCAGAGGTGATCATCAGGAATTTGATTCGCTTAAGCCCGATGTTGTAAAACTTTATAATGCGCAAAAAACTCTGGTAAGCAGCATTTTAGCTGAAGCAAAAAAAATTCTGCAATCTGATGCTAAGGATGCTGACACTAAAAGAGGAGGTGATTTATTGTTCAGAGCCTACAGGGGTTTACCGAAAAACCATGCCTTGATCAAATTTTTGAGCGAAGAAGGCATGCGGTCTTTAATGCAAAAAACAGAAAGTTTTTACTTGCAGGAGCAAGCAAAAAATATGCATTTGATCGATGATGAGCTTTATTTCGTGATAGATGAAAAGCATAATTCCGTAGACCTGACCGAAAAAGGGATTGACCTTTTAACGGCTTCTTACAATGACCCGGAGTTTTTCATTTTACCTGACATAGGTGCTACCATTGCTGATTTGGAAAAACTTCAGCTGAAAGAAGAAGAATTGCTGGAACGAAAAAGCGATATGATCCGTAATTTTACTGTAAAGTCTGAACGTTTGCATACCGTTCATCAGTTGCTTAAAGCCTACACACTTTTTGAGAAGGATGTAGAGTATGTTATCATGGATAACAAGGTGAAGATTGTGGATGAGCAAACGGGTCGTATTATGGAAGGCCGTCGTTACTCTGACGGTTTGCATCAGGCTATTGAAGCCAAGGAAAATGTTAAAATTGAGGCTGCTACACAAACCTATGCCACAATAACACTTCAGAATTATTTCAGGATGTACAACAAGCTTGCGGGTATGACGGGTACTGCCGAAACTGAAGCCGGTGAGCTCTGGGATATCTATAAGCTGGATGTGGTGGTAATTCCTACTAATAAACCTATTGCACGCGACGACAGGCAAGATCTTGTATATAAAACCAAAAGAGAAAAGTTTAATGCTGTAATAGACGAGATAGAATCACTTGTTAATGCAAAAAGACCGGTTTTGGTGGGTACAACCTCAGTTGAAACCTCTGAGCTTTTAGCACGAATGCTTCAACGAAAGGGTATTTCGCATAATGTGCTCAATGCAAAACTGCACGCCAAAGAAGCACAGGTTGTTAAGGAAGCCGGTCAGGCAGGTACTGTAACAATTGCTACAAATATGGCAGGTCGTGGTACAGATATTAAACTGGGGGCAGGAGTTAAAGAGGCAGGTGGTTTAGCAATTATTGGTACAGAACGTCATGAGTCGCGTCGTGTTGACAGGCAGTTACGTGGTCGTGCTGGTCGTCAGGGTGACCCGGGTAGCTCACAGTTTTTTGTATCGCTCGAAGATGATTTGATGCGCATGTTTGGTTCAGGAAGAATTGCTGGTCTTATGGACAGGCTTGGACTAAAAGAAGGTGAGGTGATTCAGCACTCGATGATTACCAAATCAATAGAAAGGGCGCAACGAAAAGTAGAGGAAAACAACTTTGGTATTCGTAAACGTCTCCTCGAATATGATGATGTGATGAACGCCCAACGCGAAGTTATTTATAAAAAGCGTAAACATGCTTTGTTTGGAGAAAGGCTTTCTGTTGATATTTCAAACATGATGTTTGATCTCACTGAGCAAATTGTTACAGATGGTCAGGATAGCAGGGATTTTGAAAGCTTTAAAATGAACTTGATTTCGCAGCTTGGAATAGAGTCTCCTATTGACGAGGAACAGTTTTTTGCTGGCAAAGCAGAGCAGCTTACAGAGCAAATTTTTGCTTTGGCAGCTGCGCGATACAGAGAGAAAAACAAGAGAATTGGTGAGAAAACCATGCCTGTTATCAAGGATGTTTTTGAACGCCAAACACAATATGAAAATATTGCCATTCCAATCACTGATGGTTCCAAAGGAATGCAGGTGATCGTAAACCTCAAAAAGGCAGTTGACAATGGCCCGCGTGAAGTGAGCCTTTCAATTGAAAAAAGTATTTCCTTGGGATTGATTGATGACTCATGGAAAGAACATCTGCGTGAATTGGATGATCTGAAGCAATCTGTTCAAAACGCAACTTATGAACAAAAAGATCCGCTCTTGATCTATAAATTTGAATCGTTTGAGCTTTTCAAAACTATGATTCAAAAAATAAACAGGGAGGTTATCTCATTCCTGATGCGTGCTGATATTCCTGTTCAGGATCCCAATAGTGTGAAAGAAGCCAGACAACCGCGCGGACTGGATCGTTCACAAATGAAAGAAGAGCGCTCAGACTTGTTGTCACAGGCGCACAGTAATACACAACAGCAGGAAGTAACTCAGCCTATTGTTGCCGAGAAAAAAGTTGGCCGCAATGAGCCATGCCCTTGTGGAAGTGGTAAAAAGTATAAAAATTGCCACGGAAAAGTAACATCCAATGTCTGATTGCTTATCTTTGTAGTTACGTGATGGTTTAAAGTCACTAACTATAAACTAATCTTTGTGATCATGAGAAATATTGCTTCATTTGCGCTGATAAGTGTATTACTTCTTTTAGTCTCATGTGCAAAAAATATTCAGAATGGAGATGATGTACCGGTTTTTTCATATACCGAACCTGTTGTGAATCCTCCTGATGAATTCAGGATGGTCTTTAATACTTCCTGGGTAGGAGACCGTTTTGGCACAGTACAGTTTGATACTACTGCAGTTTGGGTGATTGAGAAACTGGGTGATGGCAGGATTAGTCTTTTCATTAGCAATGATGATGATAATCTTCCTGTTACACAAAGTGATACATTAGGATTGTCTGGTGATAAGGTATATACAGTCATTGTAAATAATATTTATACCAGTGAATTCAATAATTTTTTTGTAGGTTTCAAAAAGCTTGATTTGGCTTATGAAGATTTTGAACCTAAGTTCTGAGTGTGTGCACCCAAAAACTTTTTACTTTTTTTCTGGGTTGTTTGGGGTTTTATTGCTGCTGGGTATATCTGAAGTTGCAATTGCTCAGGACATAACAAAAGAACGTCCTAAACTGGGATTGGTTTTGAGTGGGGGAGGTGCCAAAGGTTTTGCTCATATTGGCGCAATTAGAGTGTTTGAGGAAGCAGGCCTGAAATTTGATTATATTGGTGGAACATCAATGGGTAGTATCATTGGAGGGTTGTACGCGCTAAACTACCATCCCGATACAATGGCTAAAATTATTGGACAACAGGATTGGAATACCTTGATGACCGATAAAATTCCGAGAAGATTTATTCCCATAGAGGAAAAAACTAATGCTGAACGATTTGTTGCCACTTTTCCGATAAAGCGGCGAAAACTTCAAATGAGGCAGGGACTTTACAATGGTCAGCTCATCGAATCCTTATTGGCGCATTATACCAGCCAATCATATAAATACAATTCATTCAGAGATTTTCCTGTACCTTTTATTTGTATTGGCACCGATCTGGAAGACGGGTCTTCAGTATTACTTGACGAAGGTGTGCTTCATAAAGCTTTGAGAGCCAGTATGTCAATTCCAAGTTACTTTACGCCTGTTCGAATCAACGACAGGTTATTAGTGGATGGTGGGGTTGTAAATAATTATCCGGTTAATGATGTAAAGGCAATGGGAGCTGATCTGATTGTGGGTGTTGATGTGCAAACGGGACTTCATCATCCTGAACAGCTTAATTCGCTTGTAAAAGTTATGGATCAGGTGACGGCTTTTTATCGCATGGAAGCCAATAAAGAAGGGATCAGGCAAACGGATATTTATGTGAAACCAGAACTTCGAAATTTTGATGTGATGAGTTTTGCAAATTATGACAGCATTATAAGTTTAGGCGAAATAGCTGCACGGAAAGCGCTGCCAAGACTAAAAAAACTAGCTGACTCTCTGAATAGTTTTGGGCCAGGAAAAGAAAGGGTACTCGATGGAAAACCAATGGATTCTGTTTTTGTGTCTTCAATTCAATACAGGGGGTTAAATAAAGTTTCCCTTAATTTTTTGGAGGGCGCTCTGCAGGTTAAGGCCCGCGAATGGCTTACGCTTCAGGATTTAAGTAAAGGGGTTTTACAAGCTTATGGAAGTGGTTTTTTTGAAAGAATAGACTATTATTTTTTACCAGATATTGAAGGAGTTGTTTTGGTTGTTGATGTAGTGGAAGCAAGTTCAGGTATTTTGGGCGCAGGAATCCATTACGACTCAGATTATAAAGTGGCTCTTTTACTTAATGGCACTTTTAAAAATGTGCTTTTCAGAGGTTCCAAGCTTTTTGTGGATATCAATTTTGGAGAAAACCCCCGAATTTCAGGGTTTTATTTGATTGACAGGGGTAGAAAACCCGGTTTTGGTTTACGACTCACCAGTTTTGCTCTTGATTTTAACGAGTATGAGAAAAACAGTGTGATAGATGTTTTTAATACAAATCAAAATAAAGTAGAACTGTTTACTCAGATAAGCCTTAAAAACACCTTACAATTTCGTTCTGGATTTGAATATGAGTATATCAGACTTAAATCATCCCTTGACCCTGGCTTTACTGACAAATACAATTCCTATTTAACACTCTTTGTTAATTGGCTAGCTGATACTTACGATCGTTCAAGTTTTCCCACACGGGGAGTCCAGCTTAATGTGAAAGGTAAGTTTATCGTGCCTGTGGTTCAAAACTGGGAGGATGATTTGTTTTCAAACGCTTGGGTTTTTCAACTAAAGTTTGCTCAAAATTCTCCCTTGTCAAAGCGCAGCACATTTCGTTCTATATTTAATGCGGGTTTTACAATTAAAGACAACCTGCCTCCTCCGCAGCATTGGTTTATTTTAGGTGGTCAATCATTTAGTACTTACTATGATGGATTTATCCCCTTCACCGGATTACGCTTTATTGAGGAAGCCGGTTTATATAATCTGGTAGGAAGTTTTGCCTGGCAGTATAATGTCCATCGTCGTTTTTATCTTACACTTAAATGGGATTTAGGCTTGATTTCGGCAGATATTGATGATATGATTCAAAATCCTAATCTTATCTCCGGAATTGGTCTTACTGCCGGATACGATAGTTTTATTGGTCCAGTTGAGTTTAGCATTATGGGGTCGAACCAAAATAGTGGAATGCTGACTTTCCTGAACATTGGTTATTGGTTTTAATAATTTAATTAAGATATGAAGTATAAAAGAGTTTTGTTAAAATTGAGTGGAGAAGCTTTGATGGGCGATCAACAGTATGGTATTGATCCAAATCGGCTCCAAGATTATGTGCGTGAAGTTGAACAAGCTTCAAAAGAGGGTGTCCAAATTGCAATTGTGATTGGTGGGGGCAATATTTTTAGAGGACTTCAAGGCGCAAGTAAAGGTATGGATCGAGTACAGGGAGATTATATGGGGATGTTAGCCACAGTGATCAATAGCATGGCATTGCAATCGGGTTTAAAAAGCAAAGGTATTCATGCTGCTTTGCTCTCAGGGCTCCCAATAGAACGTATAGCTGATGCGATGAGTGCCGGAAAAGCAATAGATTTATTGGAAAAGGGAAATGTGGTGATTATCAGTGGTGGAACAGGGAATCCATTTTTTACTACCGATACGGCTGCTGCATTGCGCGCTGTAGAGATAAAAGCTGATGTACTGTTAAAAGGCACTCGTGTGGATGGTATTTATACTGCTGATCCTGAAAAGGATTCAAAAGCTGTAAAATATGACAGATTAAGTTTTGAAGAAGCCTATGAGAAACAATTGAAAGTGATGGATCTTACTGCATTTACATTGTGTAGTGAGAACAGTTTGCCAATTTTGGTTTTTGATATGAATAAGCCCGGAAATCTTTTATCTGTTTTAAAGGGAGATAAAATTGGAACGATTGTAGCTAAGTGATTTGAAAAATATTGATCGTTCTTATGTTGCCAAATATTGGCCGCTATACTTGTTATTGTTAGTGGCTGCGATTTTACGATTCTGGCAACTGGACAAGGTGCCTTTTATGCACGATGAATTTAGTGCATTGTTTCGCACTGATTATGATTCTTTTAGTGAGCTTATTCGATTGGGGGTGATGCAAAATGACTCGCATCCTGCGGGGGTTCAGGTATTTTTATATTATTGGATAAAGCTAGTCGGATTCAATGCCTTTTGGATCAAGCTGCCATTTGCAATGTTGGGAGTTGGCTCAGTTTTTTTGGTTTACAAACTTTCAAAGCAATGGTTTGGTGAATTGCCTGCATTGCTAAGTGCGGCTTTTGTAGCTACAGTGCAGTTTTTTGTGTTTTACAGTCAGTTGGCAAGGCCCTACGCAGCCGGACAGTTTTTTGTTTTACTATTGGCTGTGCAATTATATCCCTGGATCAAAAAGAAAGCTGGAATAAAAGATGTTTTAATTTTTGGGTTTACTGCATTTCTCGCCAGTATAATGCATGCTTTTAGTCTGGCACAGGCTGGCATAATTGTTCTTACACTTTTCATTGCTATACCTAAGTTTAACCGAAAAGCCTTTTGGTTTGCAGTGCTGCTTGCAAGTGTGCTGTATGCTCCTCAACTTCCTGTTTTCTTGTTTCAGCTCGGCGAAGGCGGCATCGGAGGTTGGTTAGGAACACCACAAGCAGACTTTCTGTTGCATTTTCTTTATTATGCCTTTAATTATTCCTGGTACCTGATTGTTGTTGTAGCTGGTTTATTATTGCTTTCGGTTCTTGCAAATGGCAAAGCCAACACAGCAAATCCAATAGCAAGATGGGTCGGATTACTTTGGTTTGTTGCGCCTCTTGCAGTTGCCTGGGGCTATTCAGTTTGGCGCACACCAATACTTCAATTCAGCACACTTTATTTCTCGTTCCCATTCCTGGTGATCGTAATGTTCTCTTTTATTAAGATTGAAGTAACTCGTTCTTGGAAAGCAGGATTGTTTGTTTCAATTATTCTTATCTCAGGAACAGCTTCTTTGGTATTTGAAAGGCAGCACTTTAAGCTGATGCAAAATCAAGGCTTTGACCAGTTGGCACTTGAGATGAAAAAGTCGGAGGATAAAGCAAACGGACAGATAGCTTTAGCTTCTTATAGTGCTACACCTGCCATGGCTGCATTTTATCAGGATATCCAAGGTTTGAAAAATGTAAAGAGGTTCTCCAAACATGACTCAATTCAGAAATTTGGTGACTGGTTAGTGGCTCAAAGAAAGAATAAATTGGGTTTTGGTTGGACAGATTATGCTCCGGCAGAATGGGAACAATTGGCAGCCTTGTATTATCCTGGTTTGGAACACGAAGAAGGCTGGTTTAATGCTTTTTGGCGATTGGGTAGCCGTAAAAGTAAGGCTGGGTCTAAGGTGTTTGATATTCCGTTCGATGGAAAACTTTCATTTGATTATGGTAACACTTACGGACCTGCATGGGTACCGGATTCAAATGTAATAAACAACAAAACTCAGATATTTGGAATAGCTGTGAAACTTAAGCATATCAGTAAAGTCAGTAAAATACGCTTAGTAGTCGAATTGCGCGACAATCAGTCGGATAGTTTGCTGCATTGGCAGGCTGGTACTTTAGAACAGGCATGGACGAATGATACCAGCAGTATTTGGCTTTCTGCTTTGCGGTTTACTGCATTGGGTTTGAAACCTGAAACACTGCATATTAGATCCTATATTTGGAATAAGGAAGGAGAAAATTTTGAAGTTGTGAAGGCCAGCTTCTATTCCCGCAGAAATCATCCTTACATACTTGGTTTGGCAGAACCCTTGTAGAAAGCTATTGTTTTGTGAAAACAGGCTTATTCTACCAACAAAAAATCCTGTATATTTGCTACTGGATTCTTAAAAACATAAATTTATGACTGAAGAAGTTGAGTTTATCCTGGAATCAGCCGAGGAGCATATGTCGAATTCTATTGTACACCTTGAAAAGGAATTCACTAAAATCAGAGCTGGTAAGTCGAGCCCTGCAATGTTGGGAGGTGTTATTGTAGAATATTACGGAACGCATGTTCCTATTGAGCAAACAGCAAATATCAATACTCCTGACCCACGTCAGATCATTGTTCAACCTTTTGATAAAAACAGCATCGGGGCAATCGAAAAAGCGATTATGGCCGCTAATTTAGGTTTTAACCCAAGTAACGAAGGCGACCTTATTCGTATCAATGTTCCTCCCCTAACTGAAGAGCGTCGTCGTGAACTCGTAAAACGTGCCAAGACAGAATCAGAGGACGCAAAAATCAGTATCAGAAATGCCAGACGTCAGGCAAATGAAGAAGCTAAAAAGTTAGAAAAAGAAGGTATTCCAGAGGATGTTGTGAAAAAGCTTTTAGATGACATCCAGGAGCTGACAGATAGCTATATCAAGAAGGTAGATGCTTTGATTGAATTAAAGGAAAAAGATATTCTGACAGTCTAGGTTATTATTTCTTTCGCCTTCTAAGGAGTTTTAGCAGCAATAAAGCTCCATTCATCATCAAACTTGAGGATGAAAGCGCGTAAGTAAACGCTGAGCTAAGAATGTTGGAAGGTGTTAGTGCTGTACCCATATCCTTTACGTGCTTTTGAATAAGCAATTCACTTTGCTCAAGTTGTAATTGCATTATTTCCAGTTGTTTATTCATGTCTTCTTTATTGGATACTGCTGGTAAAACCAATCCTTCCTTATCATCCATTTCTTTTTGCTTTTGATGCAACTTGCGAATAATAGGATCCATTAGTAAAGGTTCCCGGAAATAATAGACAGCTAATCCAATTATCATGTAGAGCAAGCTAATGATAATAAATCCATGATAATAAGTTCCTATTTCGGAGCCATACCAGAATACAAAAGCAAATGAAAGCATAAGCATAATCATTGCAAAGATGCCTGCCAGCACCAGCATGATTATCAATTGTGAGGCAAAATCAGATAAACGCCGGTTTAGCATCAAACCGGCGTAATTGATCTTTAAATTAATATACCTCTTTAGTTCGTTTCCTATTTCAGCAATAGGTTTGGTAAATTCTTCCATAAACTTTGAACTTAAGGTTTTTTATGCCTTAACTGTTGCTGGCTTTCTTTTCTTTAGGCATTGCATCCGCAATTTTATCTTCAATTGCCTGTTTCAGATGATCAATCTTTTCAGAGATATCATCCTTAAACTCGTTTGTTTTTTCAGTAATTTTTTTTCTTGTCTCAGTACCTTTGTCAGGAGCAAATAAAACACCTGCCACAGCTCCTGCGGCTGCTCCGACAAAAAGTCCTGTTGCAAATACAAATAATGTTTTAGATCCTGAATCACTCATAATAATAAATTTTTTAGGTTTTTAACAAAGATAGTAAATTTTTTAACAAAATTCAAATCCTATTTATTTAACATGATCATCAGGAAATTGTTCGTTTTTGTTTTCATTTGGATGTTTTACAACCATATTTTCGGTCAAAACTTTGATAAACTTAAACTGACTTAAAAATTGTTTAGCCACTACTCTGAAAACTGTATAAGTTGGAATAGCAATGATCATTCCTGCTATCCCAAATACTTTTCCTGCCATAATGATAACCAAAAAGATTTCAACCGGGTGAGCTTTAACGCTTTTTGAATAAATGATTGGTTGTAAAAGAATGTTATCAATCATATTGGCGATGGCAAAAGTGCCAATAATAACTAATGATGTAATAAGCACTGCATCATAATTTCCTGAACTAAGCACTGATATTACTCCCAGCGTAACACCGATTGAAGCACCTATAATAGGCCCAAGATAGGGGATTATATTCATCAATCCGCCTAAAAAACCAATTATAATAGCGTTTTCAATGCCAAATGCTGTAAGCGTTAACGAAATGATTGTCATCATGGATGTTAGCTCCAACAAAATACCAAGGAAATACCGGGTAAGTAAAATTCGGGAATCAGTCATTACTGTTTGAACATCCTTTGTGTAGGCTTCAGGCGTAAGTGCCATGATAATTGACCGCAAAAGATTTGGGTCTTTTAAAAAGAAAAAGCTCAAAAAGAGTACGATGAAAACACCCATCAATATGCTGGAGGTTGCACTAATCAAATGCCCAAAAAAATTCGTAAAATGAGCTACATCCAAAACCTGATTTAGTTGCTGTTCAAAAAACAGGTTAATGCTTTGGTCTGCATTTATTACGTTGTATTGTATCAGAAAGTTATAAATCTTATTCAGAGGTTCTGAAAAATAGGAACTCACGGCATCTGTATCAATGTTGGAAATTATTCTGGCCTGATTGCTTATTAATGGCACAATAAACAGTATAAACAAGCCAAAAATCATCATCATAACAATGAGGCTTATCGCTGCTGCCAGCGCACTGTTAACTTTGAACCGGCGAATGCGAAGACGTTCAATACGATTAACCAGGGGGCGCCCCAGCAGGGATAATACTGCTGAAATAATAACATAAGTCAATATATCAGAAAAATACCATCCCAGTATTATAAAAATAATCAGGCCCGTGAGTGGCTTCAGGAAATTTAATAATGCATTCATATTTGATTTGAATGGTGTTTTATGGTGGATAAAGATAAGACCTTTTGGAAAGTTTGCAAACTTACTGTCAGTAAAAAGAATGTAAATGAAATTATTGTTTTATTCTTATTGATTTGTTATTTTAGCTTTTGACTTTTTACGGTCTTGTTCTAACCCCAAAGCCCGAATTAACAAGCAAGCTTGAAAATATATTTTAGGGGATTAACTTCGTTGAACCCAAAGGGTTTGGCAATAAGCTTTTTGAAACTGGCCTAACTAACGGCCTTGTTCTAACCCCAAAGCCCGAATTAACAAGCAAGCTTGAAATTCGGGCTTTGGGGTCAGAACACCGCTTACGCGGACTTTCAAAAAGCTTATGCGGAGAGAGGGGGATTCGAACCCCCGGTTCGCCTAAAAGCGAACAACGGTTTTCGAGACCGCCGCATTCAACCACTCTGCCATCTCTCCGGGAGTAGTGGGTTAGTTTAAGGGAGCGCAAAATTAGGTTTTTTTACTGTGAAAGACAATGCTTTTCTTCCAGCTTTATTTAGGAATTGCTCAAGTTGAATTTTTCAGGATAACGTGCTGTTTTATGCTGATAAAAGGCCTTGATTTGCTCAAAATCTGCTTCATAATTTCCAGTTGGATAAAGTATTGGGCCAAAACCTGCCTCCTTTTGTTTGTAGTCTAAAAAGCCCATCACAATTGGAATATTTGCTTTAAGAGCAATGTAATAGTATCCTTTTTTCCACTCCTTTACCAGTTTTCGTGTTCCTTCGGGAGTGATTACAACATTAAGGGTTTCTTCTTTAGAAAAAAGTCTGGCTATTTGCTCAACCAGATTATTACTTCTGCCGCGGTCAACAGGAATGCCACCCATTTTTTTTAAGATCCATCCCATGGGACCTTTAAAGGACTCTTTTTTGATTAAAAACTTAACGGGTACACCTAATACAAAGTAAGCCAATCTTCCAATTACAAAATCCCAGTTGCTGGTATGCGGAGCTGCCAGAATAACACATTTTCGCAGGTCGGAGGGGATACTTCCCTTAATTTCCCAACCACCTAGCCTTAAAAGATAGCGCGATAATGCCCGCATTTTTATTGTTTTGCGCAAATGTAATGGTTTTTTAAGGATTTTGAAGAAAGGACTTTAAGCATTAAAAAACCGGCAATGTCAGACTGCCGGTTTTAAAGCAAACTAGTGTGCTGTTTTATTCTTTCATAGCTTCTGGCTTAAGCACCAACCTGAGATAATGATCAGTTTTCAGGAAATTAGCAGCAGCCATTTGAATATCTTCAGCAGTGAGTGCATGGATTTTTTCAGTGAACTGGTCTTTGCTGAGCACTGGAAGATTATTCTGATCAGCAAAGCTGATACTATTTAACCAAAAACGGTTTTGCTTTTCATTTGTTTCCCGCTCTCTGATAGTTGTTTCTTTTACCTTTATCAAATCTTCCGGAGTTGGTCCGTCAGCGATAAGTTTTTTCATTTCATAAAACACAGCATTGGATAAGGTATCTACCATTTCGGGGTTTGTTCCCCAATTAATGGTAATGGTATATTCAGGGTTAGGGAATTGGCTATTGCTCTGCCGGGCACCAACCCCATACACACCACCCTGATCTTCACGCAGGTTTTCGCGTAGCTTGATATTTAAAACTTTCATCATCATCATCAGGTGAAGCCTTTTTTCAGCAGACCACTCGAAAGGGGATTTCATCATAATGGCAACCATACTTTTGTGTTCAGCTCCTGCAAAAACATCAACATCAGTAATGCCATCAGGAAATTCAGGACTACGATCTTTCCATTCGTGCGCAGGCTTATCTGCCGGTAGGCTTGCAATGTATTGCTCTAAATATGGCTGAAGTGTGTCAGGGCTGAGGTTGCCTACAAAAACAAAAGTGAATCCTTTTGCAGTCTCAAAAAGCTTGTTGTACATGCTGTATATTTCATTTGCATCCAGCGATTTGAGCTGTTCATCAGTTGGGATCATTGTAAAACGTGGACTGTTGGAAGTTGCCAGTTTGTATAAGGTGTCATAAAAAACCATTTGGGGGTTCGAACGCATGAATTTAAACTGATTTTCCTGTTGCGAAACATAAGCAGAAAAAGCTTCAGCATCTTCGCGGGCAGGTTTAAAATGTAACTGTATCAGTTCTAGTAATGTTTCAAAGTCTTTTGGACTTGAACTACCGGAAAAACCCTGAGAGATTTCATCAATCGAAAGTCTGAGGCTTGCATTAACTCCGCTGAGTTTTTTGTCGAGTTCAGCTTTACTGAAGTTACCTAAACCACTGGCGCTAACAATGCGTGCAATACTATTGGCAGCAAAGGCTTTTTCGTCTTCAAAAAGTGAAGTGCCTCCGTTTGCATAGGCAGTGAGGAGTATTTCATCATTTTTAAAATCTGTAGGTTTTACTATCACTTTCACACCATTGCTTAGCTCAAAAGTCGTGATATCAAGTTCTTCATCTTTTTCGGTACTTATAACTGTTCCTTTAGCAGGAAGTGTGGCAATCAATGGTTCATCCCTGAAGGTATCCACCCATGCACTAAGCTCAGAAGCTTTAGCTGATTCAATGGTTTCGAGTATGATGTTTTTATCCGGAACCTGTACACCTTCTTTTTCAGGAGCGGTAACAACAACAACCAAATTTTCGTCAGTAATCCATTGCTCTGCTTTTTCATTTATTTCTGATAAACTGATTTTAGGTAGTAACTCCTGAGCAATCAACCACTGATTTTCGATTCCGGGGATAGGACTGTTTTCAAGAAAATGATTTGTATAGGCACCTACAAACCTTGAAGAAGGTGTTTTGTCTTTTTCCTTTAGTTGTTTTTCCAAATCATTTAGTAATTCTTTTTTTTGTCGTTCAAGTTCAGTGGGAGTAAACCCAAATTGTCTGACCCTTTCATTTTCTGAAACCAATGTTTTAATGGTTTCTTTGATTTGATTTTCTTTTGCAATGGCAAATGACGCATAGGCATCCAATGCACGTCCCATGAATCCGCCATAATAGGTATAGGCAAAAACAAATGGAGATTCAGGTTTTTGACTTAATTCCTGCAAGCGGTTTATTATCATTCCACTATAAAGTGATTGGATAAATTCTTCCCGGTAATCGCCAATGGTAGTTGTTTCTTTTTTGGGGTGCTTATAAAACATCTGCACCATGTTGCGGGTAGCTTCAGGGTCAGTGGCAATAGCAACCAATGGTTCTTTGTTTCCGGGCACATCGTAAGTTACTCTTTCTCTGTAATTTTCCGGGTTTTTGATATGAGCAAAATGGCTGATGATTTTTTCTTCTGCAAGCTGTATATCGATGTCGCCAACTACAATAACAGCTTGAAGATTAGGTCTGTACCAATCATTGTAAAAACTTGTGAGCCTTTCATATGGAGCATTGTCTATCACGTCGATCTTACCAATAGGGAGCCGCTCAGCATAACGTGAGTCTTTAAAAATGACAGGGAAATACTGTTTTCTCATTCTGTCGTCGGCACCTAACCCAAGTCGCCATTCTTCACGAATCACACCGCGTTCTTTATCGATTTCTTCCGGCTCAAAACTCACCTGATGCGCCCAATCTTCCAACACCATAAAAGCAGAATCTATCAAACCTTGCCGGTCAGTAGGAAGTTGCAGCATATAAACAGTTTCGTCAAAACTTGTGTAGGCGTTCAGGTCGGCTCCAAAGCGTACGCCGGATTGTTCAAGAAAATCGACCAGTGCACTTTTGCTAAAGTTCTTTGTTCCATTAAAACACATATGTTCCACAAAGTGTGCAAGTCCTTGCTGGTTATCATCTTCCAGAATGGATCCTGCGTTTGTTACAAGGCGCATTTCAACCCTTTTTTCGGGCATATTGTTTTGCCGGATGTAATAGCGCAAACCATTTTCAAGTGTCCCGATCTTTACGGTAGGATCCACTGGGATAGGAGTAGACTGATCAAGTTGCTGGGCACTAAGACCACCATAAAAAAACAGTATGATGGCTGTCAATAAATAAGTGAGATTTTTTTTCATAAACACTTTAGGTATTAGGGGATGTTAATGTTTGATTTGATTTATGAGCGTCGCCCACAAATTTAATTGATTTTTATTCAATCTGTTTATATGGCTTTTTGTTGATTGAATTTTTAAGATTTTTTGCAAAAAAAAGCCGGTCAGAGACATTTTCTGACCGGCTCCAAAATTGATAAAGGGTTGTTTTACCTGACGGTAATCTTTCTGACAGTGATTCCTTCTTCTGATTCTAGCATCAGTAAATAAATTCCCTGTGTTAGGAACGAAGTTTCAATCACAGCATTTTTGGTCTTTAAGGCTTGCTGCAACAGGATTCTGCCATTTAAGTCGCTGATAATAAGATTTGAGATAGTTGTTTTGCTTTCAATAGTCAGTTTATCATCAGCTGGCAAAGGATAAATTTTTAACTGTTGCTCGCCAGCCTCATCAATTGAGCTGCCACCTACCTGGATAAAAGCTTGTTTGGTCTCAGTACGGCTTAGCCCATTATTATCTGTAACAGTTAAAGAAACTGTATAAATGCCATTCACCGTGTAGGTGTGGGTTGGGTTTTGTAAAGTACTGGTACCGCCGTCACCAAAGTTCCATGACCAGGAATTAATGGCAAGAGGATTGCGGGTTTTTTCAGGCATTTCAAAGCGTGTATTGCCAGGTGCATTAGTTTGAATAACATTACGCAACGTAACTTGCCCTGTACTTCCGTTAATGTCGCAAACATACCAGTAATCGCCTTCTCCATTTGTGGGTACCTGCAGGGTTTGAAGTAATCCGTTTTGACCATAGATTTGGACAACAGCCTGCGAAGCTGTAATCGGACCTTCTCCGGAATACTTATATATGTAATATTGGTAAGTTCCTGCGAACATATCATAAATGGTCATCGTTTCCGGACCATAGCCACTGGTGATATCATGATCAAGTGCTGCATAAGGAGCAGAAGTAGCACTTCCCTGATCGCTGTAATAAATGTGGTAGGTGTTGCCTTCTATTTCAGGGGTGTTAAGGTGCGAATCCAAATCACGCGGATCAGCACCCCAGTTCAATACAAAACGCATTTGACCAGCATCCAGGGTCGGCGATAAGGAGATATTCAAGGTTAATGTACCATCTTGTGGAATTACAACCTGATTGTTGGAATAAGTGTTATAGTCAGTTTTTGAACAGGTTACCGTACTACTGTTTTCAGTACTTTGATCATAAAAGTTAACCAAAAGTGGAGATAAACCATTGGTTGGATTGGCATTGAAATTGGCAGTAAGTGTTCCAATCGGTACATTTTCTATCAGGTAATTACCACTGGCATCAGTAAGGTCTGACATGCCTGCCACACTAACAAGTGCTCCTTCTATTGCTTCTCCTGTTAAGGCATCTGTTACCATACCAGTGAGTGAACCTGTGCCAGCCGGACCAGTTACAGTGATATAGGAAGTTTTTGTTTCTGTATCAGATGCAGAACCATTGCCAACAGTAAGCGAAACAGTGTAAGTGCCGGCGTTCATGTAGGTATGTGAAGGATTTTGTAAAGTGCTGGTGCTGCCATCGCCAAAGTTCCAAAGCCAGGAAGTTACGTCTTTTTGTGGAGAAACTTTTGGTGGATAAATTTCGTTGCCTTTAGCACCAGGCTCATTCTCCTGAATCACATTATGGATAGTCAACTGGCCAGTGCTGCCATTTACATCGCAAACATACCAGTATAAGCCTGTTCCGCTTGTTGGTACCTGTAAGGTTTGAAGCAATCCTGCATCATTATATATCTGAACCACTCCTTCAGAAGTTGTGATCTCTGGACTGCCGGAATAATTATATATGTAATATTGGTATGTGCCGCTGTAGAAATCATATATTGTAATGGTTTCTGGTCCAAAGCTGTCGGTATCATCATGGTCTAAGGCGGCATAAGGAGCAGCAGTGGCACTTCCCTGGTCGCTGTAGTAAACATGATAAGTGCTGCCTTCTATCTCCGGAGTTTTCAAATGTGAGTCGAGGTCGGTGGGTAATTCACCCCAGTTGAGCACAAAACGCATTTGTCCTGAAGCCAATGTAGGAGAAAGGGAAATGTTTAGATTCAGGCTACCACCCACAGGAATAGAAACATTATTGTTTACATAAGTGATATAGCCTGTTTTAGAACAACTTACAGTGTTTGCGCCATCACTTGATAAATCTGTAAAGTTAACTGCAAGTGGGGCTTCTCCGGCAGTAACACTAGCCAGAAAATCGGCATTAAGCATACCTGCAGGTATGTTTTCAATGGTGTAATTTCCGGAAGCATCAGTCATATCAGAAAGACCTCCCACACTTACCATGGCTCCTTCGATTGGCTCGCCATTGAAAGCATCGGTTACCATACCAGTCAATGTGCCTGTGCCACCGCCACCGCCAGTAACAGTAATATAGGAAGTTTTAGTTTCTGTATCAGATGCAGAACCATTACCAACAGTAAGCGAAACAGTGTAAGTGCCGGCATTCATATAGGTATGTGAAGGATTTTGCAGGGTGCTGGTGCTGCCATCACCAAAGTTCCAAAGCCATGAAGTAACATCTTTTTGTGGACTTACTTTAGGAGGATAGATTTCATTGCCTTTGGCGCCCGGCTCAGTATCCTGAATTACATTATGAATTGTGAGCTGTCCGGTGCTGCCATTCACATCACAAACATACCAATATAAGCCTGTACCACTTGTTGGAACCTGCAAAGTTTGTAGCAGACCTGCATCATTGTATATCTGAACCACTCCCTGTGAAGTTGTGATTTCGGGACTGCCAGAATAGTTGTAAATATAATATTGGTATGTACCGCTGAAGAAATCATAAATAGTTATGGTTTCTGGTCCGTAGCTATCTGTATCATCATGATCCAATGCAGCATATGGTGCAGAGGTGGCACTTCCCTGGTCGCTATAGTAAACATGATAAGTACTGCCTTCAATTTCTGGTGTTCTTAAATGGGAGTCGAGGTCGGTAGGGAGTTCGCCCCAGTTGAGCACAAAACGCATTTGTCCTGAAGCCAAAGTAGGTGAAAGTGAAATATTCAGGTTTAATGTGCCTCCGGCAGGAATATTCACATTGTTGTTTATATAAGTAATATATCCTGATTTGGAACAACTTACGGTGTGAGAGCCATCGCTGGAAAAATCTGAGAAATTGACATTGAGTGGTGCTTCACCGCTTGTAACATTTGCAGCAAAGTCTGCAGTAAGCACTCCATCAGGGATACCGGTGATAGTGTAGTTACCGCTGTTGTCGGTTGTAGTTGAAAGACCGGCAACACTTACTTGAGCTCCTGCAATGGGTTCGCCATTGAATGCATCAGTTACCTGACCGGTAAGTGTAGCACCTTCAGCCAACTCAGTGGTTATTTCCATATCATCCAACATGAAAATGAAGGCATCGTTTGAAACACATTGAATACCTACTCGAATGGTTTGGCCATTATACTGCGATAAATCAAAGGTTTTTTCCTGCCAGGCATCAGCCGGAGCTTCCAGGTAACTGCCTGAAGAGATGATAGTAAAATCGTCCGGGTCAGTACCTGATGTAGAAATACCCACGCGATAACGCTCAAGGCCATATTCAGCTGTATATGATTTAACCCAGAAACTCAAACTTGAGTTGGTTCCAAGATCAGCTTCCTGGCTAATGAGCCAGTCGTTGTTTGGAGGGTCGGTACTGGCAAAACAGGCAGCAAATTTACTTCCGGAATGCGGTTGAATGGCATCGTCTGTCATTGCCGGATTGGTTTGTGAAGGGTTGAAAATAATGAATGACATAGGGGCATACATATTTTCAAAGTCAATTCCTTCGAATCCATAAGTATTGCTTCCGTCAAGGTCAATCAAAGTCCAGGGAGCGAAGTTGATAGAGAAATCTGTGTAATCTTCAAAACCATCGAAATAGTTTTCCATAGGCCCTGCTTTTACAGGCTCATTGCTAATTACATCATGGTTCACGGGTATGCCTTTTACACGGGTGTATTGTGCCTGAAGCACAGTCCATCCCATTAAAAACACGGTCAGAAAAAGTAAGCATTTTTTCATAATGATTGTTTTTTGGTAGATAAAGGGATAAAGGTAAGGGCAATACGCGCTTAAATCAATAGCAAATAATAAATAAGAGCTTACGTTTAATAAGTGATTATTCTTAGAATCCAGGCTTCCTACAAAACCAGTATGACCCTCTATGGCTTTAAAATTCCCCAAACAGCCAGATGATCACTCATGTTTCTCTGATTGGACCGTTTTTGATTAAGGTGTTGAAATTCTGTTAATTTCAGATTCCTGAAAAAGAGGTAATCGATGCGTTTAACAGGCATAAATTCCGGATTAAAACTGCTATAGGTCCCCTCTATAAAATCCCCGGACTCTGAAAAACTCAGAAAAGCGTCATTTAGAATTTCATTGAGACTGATAATTGCAGCTTCATGTGGTTCACTGTTTAAATCGCCTGTTAAGATCAGCGCTTCATATTCTTTAGTCAGGTATTGGATTTGTGTTTTAATCAATCGGGCAGATTCAAGACGTGCCTGGCTTCCGATATGGTCGAAATGGGTGTTAAAAACCCAGAAAATTTTTCCGTTTTCGATGAGTTCAAACTTTCCGAAAGTGCATATTCTTGGTAATAAGGCATCCCAGCCTACTGATACTTTTTCGGGAGTTTCAGAAAGCCAGAAATTTCCTTGTTGCAAGAGTTTTACACGGCTTGTATCATAAAGCACAGGACTGAATTCTCCTTTAGTATGGCCATCGTCGCGGCCAATGCCGATATATTTGTAAACGGTCATACCGTTTAGAATATCCTGTAGCTGGGAATGCAAAACTTCCTGCAGACTGATAATAGCAGGATGTCGCGAAGCCATCGCTCCGATCACTTCATCCCGTCTCAGTTCCCACCGATCTGGTCCGTCATGTGGAGAAGCATATCGGATATTCCAGACCAGGCATTCAATTTGCTGGCCGTTTAAGGGTTGTAGTATTAAACACAGAAAACCGATGAACAGGTATTTCATCTCATTAGGTTTTGTTTTCCCGCACGAACTCCATCAAAACATTTCCGTTTTCATCCAATTGATAATTTGAAACAAAAAACTTTGCTCCAAAGGCAAGTGTAAGCATCATAAGGCTGCCTTGTTCAAGTGGTTGGTTCTGCCGAAATGAAACCCTGCCTGCTGGAATACCCTGTTTGTTGTGATTCTGGTAATTGTCGTCAGCGCTTTTCTCCATTATCAGTCTGGCTTTTCCTTGTCCAAAATAACTTTGATCGAAACCACTGATCTGATATCCCAATTTAAGGCGCAACAAAACAGCAGCAGCATTTTCAGGTCGAACAGAAAGGATGAATTTTGAATATCCTTTATTTAGGGCTGTTTTTTCCTGCTCTCCGGCCATAGCTTTTCCCAGGCCGATAGCGCGAAAATCCGGTACTACCACAGTCCCGTAACAAAGGGCTTCATTTGGATTTATTGAATCTGTTATGCCTGAACTGTTAAAAGCAATCAATGAATAGGCTGCCAGTTTGTTTTGATGAAGCGCTACAAGCAGGCCGCCATTATTGGCGATTTCAATGATTTGTTCTAGGGCAATTGGTTGATGGATACCAATAAATTTATCATCGAGTGCTTTAACTTCCCTGATCAGTTTTTCATCTTTGCTAAGTCCAATAATAAATGTCAGGCCATTGAGTATTATTTTTTTTGGGTTGATTGTGATCATGTTTATTGTAAGTGGTTTAGAATTCTGTTTCCAGATTTAGTTCTTGCTTAAGCTGCAAAAGGTGTGGATAGTGTTGCGACATTTGCTCAAACTTTTCCCTGTCAGTATAGGCGCCGGCAGATTGTGGTTTTTCGGCTACAATGGGATTAAGTTTTAATTGGTTATTATTGAACCTGCCTTTGAGATGGTCAAAAAGCGCTTTCATATTTATTTTGTCGCTTGCTATCAGGCTGTTATCAATGGTGAAATCAATATTAAAGCCTTCTTTTAGTTGTGGTTCATAGCGCCCGATAGCTGTAGCAAAGCTGGGAGAAATCTCTTTATAATTATTTACGAAATCCTTCCAGGCGGCTGAAAGCATCTCCTGCGTAAAATCACCGTGTGTTGCGGGCTCCGGTTCCTCTGGTTTGTCCTGCGCTTCGCTTTCCTCATCATTGATTGAAATAGTACGCACTGATTGACTTTTTGGTGGTGCTTCATTTACCTGATTAGGCGTTTCAACGGGCCTTTGAGTTGCTTGTGTATATGCAGGTTTTGGTGTAACTGATCCAGGGCTTGAGGGCTCTACGCCAGGCTTCTGTGCAGCAGTCTTAACTGGCTGTGCAGTTGATTTGCTTGCAGTTTCCTTTTTTTGAACAACAGGTTTTACTTCCTGTTTTTGCAGCTTTGGTTCACCTGTACTGAGGGCACATAGCTGCAGCAGCATGATTTCCAAATGTAGTCGCTTATTACTGCTGGCTCTGTAATTCAAATCGCACTGATTGTTGAGATCCAGCGCCTGAAGTAAGAAACTCATATCACAATTATGTGCCTGACTGGCGTAACGCTCTTGCAAAGACTTGCTCACTTCCATCAGCTTTACTGTTGCTGCATCTTTGCTCACTAGTAAACTGCGCAAATGACTGCCTAATCCATGAATAAAATGCTGGGGGTCAAATCCGTTTTCGATGATTTCGTTCAATGTGAGTAATACATTGCTTGTATCTTGCTGCAATATCTGATCAGTGATATTAAAATAGTAATCGTAATCAAGTACATTCAGGTTGTCGATCACGTCTTTATAGGTGATGTTTTTGCCTGAAAAACTCACCATCTGATCAAAGATTGACAAGGCATCACGTAAGGCACCATCTGCTTTTTGAGCAATGATATTAAGGGCTTCAGCTTCAGCTTCCACACCTTCTTTGGAAGCGACATAGGCCAGGTGGCTGCTGATATCTTCGAGTGTGATGCGTTTAAAATCGAAAATCTGGCAACGCGAGAGAATGGTTGGAATAATTTTATGTTTCTCCGTAGTCGCCAAAATAAACTTAGCGTAGGAGGGAGGTTCTTCAAGGGTTTTCAGGAAGGCATTGAATGCCGCCTGCGACAACATATGCACCTCATCGATGATATATATTTTGTAAACGCCTACCTGTGGTGGGATACGAACCTGATCGACCAGATTTCGGATGTCATCGACAGAGTTGTTGGACGCAGCATCCAGCTCGTGGATATTAAAAGAATTGGACCGGTTGAACGAAACACATGATTCGCACTGATCACAAGCCTCCATCTCGGATGTTGGATTGAGGCAGTTGATCGTTTTGGCCATGATGCGTGCACAAGTAGTTTTTCCTACACCACGCGGACCTGTAAACAAAAATGCCTGTGCCAGGGTGTTGTTACGAATAGCGTTTTTGAGTGTGTTGGTTATTGACTGCTGACCAACCACGGTGTCAAAAGTTGTTGGGCGGTATTTGCGGGCCGAAACAATGAAATTGTCCATGAGGGTTTTTACTTAATGAGGAACAAAAATAAGTCAATTTTTGGGTCTTAAAAAAAAATAAGCTTCTGATAGTATCCACGAAAAAATATTAAATTGCATCCCGAAAAACCACGGCAGGCTGCTGCTGTTGCAATAGTCAGCCTCCAATAAAAAAAACAAACCTATGATGCGTATTTACAAACTTTTTTATTTTTTAGTAGCAGGATTGCTGGTAGCTTCTTGCGGTCCTTCGCAGTATGTTACAGGTAGTTACGTAAATCGAGAAGCGCTTCCGGCAGAGCCATACGATAAAATATTTATTATGGCTATTGGCGATAATAATGGTTCGCGGTCTGTTGTAGAGAATGCCTTGGCCGACGCTGCCCAAAAGAAGGGATTTGAGACAGTAATCGGTTCAGAAGTGCTTCCATCAGGCTTTTTGGCCGAGAAGCCCGATAAAAAACTGGTAGAGGAAAAAATTAAGGAAACTGGTGCTGATGCGGTATTTACCGTGGCACTGCTTCACTCCCGCACCGAAGAACGCTATGTGCCCGGAAGCACACCTCCTCCTATGATTTCCTATCCTTTTTACGGGACCTATTACAGTTATTACAGCTATAGATATGGCTACCTGTATGACCCGGGATATTATGTACAGGAAAATGTTTATTTCATCGAAGGAAACCTGTATGATATGAAAACTGAAAAACTGGTTTGGAATGTGCAATCAAAAAGCTACGAGCCATCAAATCTGCAGGAATTTGGTGAGGCCTATGCTGAGCTGGTTATTAAACAACTTGTGAAAGAAGGCTTGTTGGAGAAGTAGTTTTTGAAAATCTATTTGTTAAAGCGCCGCATCTGATGTGGCGCTTTTTTTTGGTGTGCTCGGTTTACAAGGGTGCTCTCGGCTTACTTCGGTGCTCTCGACTTCGCTCGATCACCGTCGCTCGATCACCATTACCCTTTCATCTTTCGTTTTGTTTTAACAAACAGACAAAAAACCAAGGGAGTAGTTGAAAGATAAATAGTTTTTTTTGAAAAAACGGAGGTCTTCGAGCGGCTCGCACAGAGCGGCGTCGAAGTGAGTCGAGAAGCCGACTGATCAAAACATCTGGAAATTTAACCAATGTATTCGCTTACTTCACTTTTTTATCTTCAGGATTTTTGGTTCTATTGCCTAAATAGTGCGAAGTATTCTTACAAGCAGCTAATTCATGTAACTTTTCAAAATCTTTTTCAATCAAAGCTTTTTTCTTTTCATGACTCCATTTCTGTAATTGCTTTTCTCGTTTAAACGCTAATCCAATGTGGGGATGCTCTTCAACATAAACAAGCTCAACAGGAGGATATTTTTTAGTGAAATTAGCTCCATTTCCAGCCCAATGCTCTTTCATCCTTTTTTCAAGATCAATTGTTGATCCGGTATAGTAATACCCATTTTCACAGATTAGTATGTAGGTATAGCCTTTCACTTAAATGGATATTTTTCGTAAAAATAAAAAATCAATCTTGAAAATGTTTGTAAAATATTAAGATTAAATAGAGAAGCTGATGTTTACAGGTGCTCTCGACTTCGCTCGATCACCATCGCTCGATCACCGTGGTTTCAAAGTAAATATACTTTTTAGTAATAAAAAGTGAGATTTGCTATTCTTAGAAATAAGATAAGTCGATTGTATGCGTGAAGGTCTTCGAGCGAAGCCGAGAAGCCGACATTAAAAGGTGCTCTCGGCATCCCAACTCATCGCTCGATGCATCGCTTCGCCCGATCAACTTTTTTATTCAAATACATTTTAAAAGTCATCACAAAAAAACAAAAGAGCGCTACAATTATACTGTAACGCTCTGATATTCAAGTGAACCCGAAGGGATTCGAACCCCTAACCTTCTGATCCGTAGTCAGATGCACTATCCAATTATGCTACGGGTCCAGCTTTTGAGGGGGCAAAGATAAAACTTTATCTGTAAGCAATGCAAATCTTTGCCGAATAAATTCCCAAAAATCTAAGCATGGCTTTCTTTTAACATTTGATAAAGGGCGATTGTATTTTTCAAAGTCATCAAGTCTGTCTGTTTTAGCTGGCATCCTCAGCTGAATATCATGATTATAGCAAAAAAAATATCATGCCAAAATTCCCATTCCCAAAACAGGAAATTTGTAATTATCACAAATACTGTTATTTAAGCAAAATAATGATTTTTATCAACAACCCACTTGATAACTTTTGTGCTGATTCTTAATGTTTTGGTAATATGATTTTCCTCATTTTTTACTTTTTTTGCAGTCCCTGGAATTAAGAAACTTATAACCAATTATTCATATCAAACCAAAAAATTTATGAAAAGAATTACTTTACTAAAAACATTAATTGTCGCGCTTTTCCTGACGATAGGTTTGGGGAATGCGTGGGGGCAGATTTTAACTTTTGAATTTTCTGCTCTTGCTGGTGATGAAATCAGTGCAAGTTCTAACTCTAATGATGCAAACATAACTTCATCGACTATTACAAGAGGAGCCGGATTAACTGCATCAGGCAATGGAGGAAGATTCAATGCAATAAGTTGGGCTGAAACTTCAATTACTAATGCTGTATCCGGAAATGATTACATGGAATTTACCATTACCCCGCAGACTGATTATCAATTCAGTGTAAGCTCCATTTACATTCAATTGCAACGATCCAGTACAGGCCCACGAGGAATTGCGATTAGAAGTTCAGTTGATAACTATGCAAGTAATCTGGATCAGGAATATGCTATTACTGATAACACAAGTACACAAAACTTTACTTTTACTTTCTCTCAATCGAATTCAACATCAGCAGTAACTTATAGAATCTATATGTGGGCTGAATCTACTGGAGGTTCTGGTGGTATAGGCGATGGTAGTGGAAATGATATAATAGTTTATGGTACCACAAGCGCCACTAATAATCCAAACGATACTGATTCAGAAGTTTATGATTCTGGTTCACAGCCAGCGGCAGCAAACATTAGTTCTTTAGTTGATACTGATGGAGAGAAGGTAGAGGTCTTTCAGATAGATATTGAAGATTTAGGAACAGCTGATGGATTAGCTACAAAAGTTACTAACATTCGGGTTAAACCTCACTCCACAAATACAGCTGATTGGACGGACAATATAGGGGGAGCTGAACTAAAAATTGGTGTAACTGATGTGGTATCTGTAGCAAGCATATCCGATACTGAGATTGATTTCGCAATTACATCGGGTGATTTAGATATTGCTAATGGTACTTCAAGTACGATATCAGTTTACATTTATTTAAATAATACGAATATAAGTGATAATGCCATTTTATCCTTTATGGTAGATGCAGACGACCATGGATTCACAGCAGATGCAAGTGGAAGCGGATTTGTATCGACTTTCGCATTAGGAGATTTCAACTCGAATGATTTTACTATTGATGTAGAAGCGACTGAAATGCAGTTCAAACAGCAACCTACAAATGTTGCATTAAATGTAAATGTCTCACCAGCACCAACTGTTGCATTTACTGATGTTAATGGAAATATAGATATTGACTTAGAGACTGCAGATGTTAGTTTGACAGCTACTGGTGCAACTTTATCTGGTTCGCCAGTTGAAGTTGCGATCGCTGCTAACGGACTAGCAACTTTTAATACTTTGCAGTTTTCAACTACAGGTATTGGTGTTACACTAACTGCAACGGACAAAGATGATATCATCAGTGCAAGTGCCAGCATTGTTAGTTCAACATTTAATGTTACAAATATATCTTCAACAGGTAATGTAATTATCTCTGAAATGTGTGATCCACAGGCTGACTATGCAATTAACCGTTACATTGAAATCACTAATATTGATAATGTTGTCATTGATTTAACCGGATGGAGCGTAGTTGCTGTTGGTAATGGTAGTGATATTTTCACATGGAATTTGTCAGGTACAATTGCCCCTAATGAATCTTTTACATGTGGAGATACTGAAAACAATTCATTTACACCAGACTTTGCACATGATGATTGGAGCACCAGTAATTCCTCTTGGAACGGAAACGTTGATGATGGTGCCAAACTTTTCGATGGTTCAAAAGGATTGGTTGACGATGCAGGAGCACATGGCAGTTTTGAAAATGATGCTACAGTTCGTTTACTTTCAGTTTCCTCACCAACAACTACTTTTAATTCTGCTGAATGGTACACAACCGGAGTTTCCACACCTGCTGGATCAACTCCAGGTTATCATATCAATGTATGGACAGGAAATACTGATAATACATGGACAACTGCAGGAAATTGGTCACAGGGATTAACTACCAAGGAACTCTGTCATGCGTTGATTTCTTCTACGGCTTCTAATATGCCAACTATTTCATCAAAAGCAACTGGTGATGTGCATGATATTCTCATAGAGAGTGGAGCTTCCTTGATTGGATCGGAGAATCTAACTATTAATGGATCTACAATTGTTCAGCGCGAAATAAATGCTTATTCCTCTTCTGCCAACGGCTGGCACTTGCTATCTTCTCCGGTTGCTACTTTTAATATTAACGATAATGCTGGCATTGACCCTGGTGCCAATGATGATTTCTATGGATGGAGCGAATCGACTTACACATGGATGAATCATAAACAAGGTGATCCTTCTCAAATGGTTCCGGGTACAGGTTATCTGGTCGCCTATGAGTCAACTGCCACAAAAGAGTTTACAGGCACCCTCAACAATGCTGCTGTTTCATTTGAAAACCTGAGCAAAACGGCCGATCAGGGTAATGGATGGCACCTTGTAGGTAATCCTTTCCAAAGTGCTATAACTTGGAATAACCCATCAGGTGATTGGGGTTTGACAAACATAAATGGCACAGCAAAAGTAATGACGAATACAGGTGGATTTAATGATATATCTGCTGGAGGCCAAATTGCAGCAATGCAAGGTTTTTGGATACGAGCTGATGTACATGCCAATAACAGTTTTACAATTCCATTGTCTGCCAGAAATCACAATTCAGTTGAATGGCTTAAAGAATCAGATAACATTGCTGTGATTATTGCTGCTAATGATCTTGAAAGTGGAATGATTCAGAAAAGTTGGGTGCGCTTTAATACAGATGCTACAGAGGCATATGACATAAAATATGATTCTCCTTTTATGGCTTGGTTGGCTCCACAGTTATATTCCATTGTTGAGGACGAAATGTTATCGACCAACACTTATCCTGTGCTTGATGAAGAAATGGTTATCCCCTTTGGTTTCGTAAAAAATGAGGCTAGCAACTTTTCTATTGAATTATTGGAAAGCCCTGAGGGACAAATTGTTTATCTTACCGATAACAAGACAGATATTGTTCACAATCTCACCGAAACCCCCACCTACTCCTTCACCGCCTCTGAAGGCGACAACCCCAACCGTTTCCTCCTGCACTTTGGCGCTGTGGGACTGGACGAAAACGCCGGCGAAAACAGCATCAAGGCTTATAGCTACAACAACATTCTCTATATCCAAAACAGTCTGGAGGAGGCCAATATCAGGGTGATCGACCTGCAAGGCCGCCTGTTGCTGGAAAAGCAATTAAACGGACAAGGCCTGCAAAGCCTGCCGCTGGATTTTCCGGCTGGTGTTTATGTGGTGCAGCTGCTCAACAGCAATACCCAAAAGAGTGTTAAAGTAATCGTTGAATAAGACAAAATAATTGAAACATGAAAAAGATAATCGCACAAATCGTATTAGTTATTGCAATTACACTGAGTAGTCAGGCCTTGCTGGCACAGGGGCCTCCGCCACCTCCGGGCGGACATGGTGAGACCGGAAACCAACCAGCAGAAGGCGGCGGCGCTCCAATTGGCGGCGGACTGGGCATTTTACTGGCTTTGGGTGCTGCTTATGGCGGACGTAAAATCTACCAGGCCTGGAACCAACACAAGCTCGAAGAATAGAAAAATTTCTTTTCTATAATTTTACATTGGTTTTTATGCTCCTGCCGGCTTTTGCCGGCGGGAGTTTTTTTGTGATGGCTTTAGGCAATTAGCTCTTAGCTTTTTGGCTCGTATTGACTTAAGCAGCAAATTCATTTTTTAAGTTTGCCCACGTGAAACAAAACAGTAATGAGAACCGGAAACCAAGCTACAAACCAATCAAAAAACTATCTCTTAATAATCCGCTGTCTGATCGTTTGCTTTTCAGTAATTAACTCAACAACGTATATTCCTGCAGGCAAAAAGTCAAGGGAAAGACTAAATCTGCTGAAAGCTTCTGCTGAATGGTAGTCCTTTGTAACAACCACTTGTCCTTTCGTATTTATGATTTTCAAGGATTTCAAACAGCCTGTATTTTCTGTTAACAGGACATTTAAATGATGTTTAAATGGATTTGGAAAGAATTTCACTGCATTTGATTTTGCTTCATTTTTGGGCTGCAATCCTACCACGATCTCCATATTTTGGAAATAATTGAAGGTGCCGTCATAGTTGCCCAATGTTAAATCGGCATCGCCATCACCATCCAGGTCGCCAAAGCCCGGACTGGTATTCTGCCCACCACTTACACCTGCCATAACAAAATCATTTGGTGTCCAGTTACCGTTTTCATGCTCGTAATACTTCACATCGCCGGAAATATTTCCTACGGCCATATCCATATCGCCGTCAAAATCCAGATCGGCAAATGTAGGCACAGCATTGGATCCTGCATCAATACCGCCAAAATAGTTGGGAATTTGCACCCAAACCGCATTTTGACTGTTGCCCTGGTTTTCGATAAAATGGATTTGTCCCGATTCAGCTCCAACCACCAAATCAAGGTCTTCGTCGCTGTCGATATCAATCAGATAGGGTGAAGACCAGCCACCAAAGGAAAATCCGGCAAAAGTACTTTCGATATAATTGAATCCCAGTCCGCTATTCTGATGATGAAAGAGGTTGCCACTCAAATCGCCTACGACGGCATCTAATCGGCCGTCATCATTCAAATCACCCACTGCCACATCGCTGTAAATGCTGTGCTTGAGTGAGGTGAAAGCTTCACTTTGCTCCTCCCAGATAGGACTGTAAACCGTTCCGGTATTTTCAAAGTACTTGATATCGCCAAGCTGTGTGCCTGTAAACATATCCAGATCGCCATCGCCATCGTAATCCACAAAAAAGGGATTGCTGGCGCCACCCACATCAATCACACCACCAAACAAACTTTCATTCAGCTGCCATTCGGCTGTTTCGGGCGTTCCGGTGTTGTCATAATACACCAACGGACCAGAAGCTGTTCCAAAAATCAGATCCAGTGTGCCGCTTGCATCCAGGTCAATTAAGTCCGGAGAATTCCAATAGGTTTCGGCTCCCATACCGGCAAAAGCCTCTTCGATAAATGTCCATTCTGCAGTTGCAGGAGTGCCGGTGTTTTCAAAATAGTGAAAACCATGTCCGTCGCGGCCAACCAACAGATCGATGTCGCTGTCATTGTCCAAATCTGCGAAACAGGGATAGGCATAGAGACCAACATCGCCAATCAAAGTTGCATCAGCTTCTGAAAATGTTGCTGCATAAGCAGTTCCGGTGTTTTCGTAAATCTTTACCTGACCGTTTTCACTTAGGCCAATCACAAGGTCGAGGTCGCCATCATCATCTACATCGGCCAGGTCGGGAACGGGATAATTGATGCCGGCTAAGATCATGAAAAATCCTGCTTGTTCTTCAAATTGAGGGCTGTTTGCGTTGCCAGTGTTCTCAAAAAAATGCAAACCAGTATATCCTCCCGTAATCATATCAAAATCACTATCACTGTCGAGGTCGGCAAAAACGGCTACTTCAGCATCAATATAATTGATGCCTGCAAAATAATCTTCGCCCGGAGCAAATTGCGGAGCTTCGGCTGTACCAATATTCTCCATATAAAATGGTTTGTCGTTGATGTTACCGATAATCATATCCAGATCGCCATCGTTGTCGAGATCGGCAAAGCGTGGCTGCGAAAAGGGGAGACTTGGAATGCCTCCGGGATTAAACATAGCATCGTTTTGCACCCAGGGTTGGGCACTCAAGCCAAATGAAGTGAATAGCGAAAACAGGAACAAAGTTTGTAAAAGGTTTCTCATAATGAAGTGTGTTTTGCTTAATAAGGTTAAGTTTTCTTCAAAAGAATACTGTAAAGTTATATTTTTTCTGTAAACCTATTTCAGGACAAGACATTTCTTCAATTCTTGCGATCAGTAAAAAAAGCAACTAAAAATAAATCCTGTACGTCACCATTGGCATAAAGCCCATTTGGTAGGAAGTGCTGATTTCCTTGGTGCTGTTGTTCCAGTTTTGCGTGAATACATTTTGCTGATTGGTTATGTTTTGCAGATCCAGCGACCATTCCTGGTTGATTTTGCGCATATTCATCCGATAGCTAAGGCGGGCATTCAGCCTGAAATAATCCGGAAAGCGCTCAGCATAGGCATTTTCCCAGTCATATACAGTTCCGTCTTCACGGATAGAGGCTGCTTCGTCGATGGGCAGATAGCGATTGCCACCTGCATACACTATTTTAAGGTCGACAGCCAACAAGGATTGCTTGCCTGTTTTCCATTCATAGCCGGTCAAAGCGTTGAAAACAAAGTTATTGTTGAAAGCAGAGTTGCGCCAGATACCATCATAACCACGGTATCCGGCATCAAAAACGGAGGCCGTAAACAGATAGTAAAAGCCTTTGTGCAGGAATTTTTCGAGCGTTAGTTCAACGCCTTTGTTTTCGGCTGTGCCGCTGTTTTCCATATTGTCGTAGCTTCTGAAAGAATAGGCTCCGCCCTGGCTGATCAACGAAAATTCAGGCCTACGCCAGGCAACTGGCACATCATAAAGCTTTTGGTAATAAACTTCTGCCTTCAGCCGATGTCCGGCACCCAACAAACGCTCATAACCGGTCACCAAATGCAGGCTTCTGGTAAGGTCGAGGTTTCTGTTGGTTTGTTCATAAATCATTTGTGCTGTATCAACCAGTCGCTGATTAAAATAAACGGCTTTCATTTGGGTTTGACTGTGCAGGCCGGCTCCGAAGCTTACCGATTGTCCGGGCTTGAAATCCCATTTCAGACCCAATCGGGGTTCAAGTGATTGGCTGTTATTCAAAAAGAGCCATGAAGCATGTAATCCCGTAGTAACAGAAAACTGGTCGCTAAAGCGATGGCGCCACTCGGCAAAACTTCTGCCAAAGCCCAGCTGACCGTCGGTGTTGAGGTAATAGCGGTATTGCCCGAGCTGATCACTAAAGGCTTCTCCTTTGTAGTACACCTGATACCAATCATAAATGATGCCGGCATTAAAGTAGTTTTTGCTGTTCATCCGGTACGAAAAGGTGGAGGAGAAGGTCGTTTTAACTTCGCTTAGGGTTTCGATGATATCTGCTGTGTCAAGGCTTTCGGCCAGATCGTATATGCGTGTTTTGCCTTCGATGCCTGAAATGCCCAAACGGTTTGTTATCCAGGTTTTTTCGCTAAAGTAATGTAACCAGCTGATCGCTGTAACGCCCATACGGTTTTGGTTGTAAAGGTCGGTTCCGGTAAAGCCATACTGGGCATCATCATCCTGGCTGTCGAGCATGGCAATAGCATTGTCGCCGCCAAGTCCAAATACACTCAGTCGTCCATTTTTGAGCGGGATATTTATTTTAAATGAGAGGTCTTTGTATTTGGGCACGGCAGCTCCAGTGCCAAAACTCATGCCCAACTCCTTTAACAGCTCAAGGGTGCTATACCTGAAATTGATGAGGTAAGAAGCCTGCTTTCCCTTGGCGAAGGGGCCTTCGGCACCCAGCTCAAATCCATTAAAGCCTACTTGTCCCATAAATTCATGACGCTGATTATTGCCATTGCGCAACCGCAGATCAAAAGCACCGGCAAGGGCGTTGCCATATTCTGACGGAAAAGCACCAGTATAAAAATCAGAATTAGTGAGCAAATTGTTGTTGAGCATGCTGATTGGTCCTCCTGTTGAACCCAAAGAACCAAAATGGTTAGGGTTGGGAATGTCAATCCCATCAAGGCGCCACAGCAGTCCTAATGGGGAGTTGCCTCTGATAACAATATCGTTGCGTTGGTCGGCTACTGAAGAAACTCCGGCAAAATTGGCTGCCATTCTTGATGGGTCACCCAAACTTCCTGCATAACGTTCGGTTTCTTCAACGGTAAAGGATCGGGCACTTACCAATGCCATCTCGTTGATGGCCTGGTCTTTGTTTAGCTCCGGTCTCACGACCACAGCATCCAATTCGTACACTTTTTCTTCCAGATTTATTTCCATTACCAGTTCTTTCCCTGATTGCAGAAGCAATTGTTCCAAAATAAGCGGCTCATAGCCTACCATGCTCACCTTTACTGAGAAACGGCCAACCGGCAAAGCATCAAAACTAAACTGCCCGTTTTCGTCGGTTGTTGTGCCAATCAGGGGATCGGTATTAAGAATAACCAATGTGGCACCCGGCAGCGAAAGTTCAGAGAACTGATCAATCACTCGTCCCCTGAATTTTTGAGTACTGTGCTGGGCATTCAGAGATACACTTGCTAACATTAAGGCAATGAAGCTTAAAAAAAGTGTTTTTAACATAGCGGTGTCATTTGGTTTATCCGGCTAATTTCAACTACTATGCCAAAAAATGCAGTGTTTTGTTCTTCAGTAAAATAATGCCAAAAGATTATTTTCTTGAATTTTTCTTTGTTCGCCTTCGGGCATTGCTGTTCGGTCGCGGACAAATTTATTTTAAGCTTATGACCTTCCTGAAAAATCATGTACTTTTGAAGCATCAAAAAACACTATGAAGCCTCAACTCCTCATTTATTCGGATAAGAAAAGCAACAGACTGCGATATGTGCTTGATTTAATTTTTTCTGAACAGCTGGGAGTTACTTATGCGCTTACTACTGACAGGCAGCATTATCTTGACTGGGAAGGCGCCGGATTGGTATATGCCAGTCAGCCGCTGGGCAAGGGAGCCTATCAACAAAACGTGTCGCTGCTTTTTGAACGGGAGATTAACAGTCAGGAGCTAAAAGTATTTGATGTGGAGGGTTTAAAGGCCTTTTTTCCGGTTTACCAAAAGCAATCTCTTCTGTCTTTTGATGTGTTTGCAGCAGTGTTTTACCTGGTAAGTCGCTACGAGGAATATTTGCCCTTTGTGAGGGATACGCATGGACGTTTTGAAGCAGATTCATCAGTGCTTGCAAAGCTTGATCTGCTTGATAAACCAATTGTTAATTGGTGGATTAATCTTTTGGAGAAACGACTCAAAGAATTTTTTCCTGGTTTTGAAACTGTTCGCAAGCACTACCGGTTTATTCCTACTTACGACATTGATGCTGCCTGGGCTTATCTGCACAAAGGATTGATCAGAACTACCGGTGCTTACCTCAAAGACTTATTCAAGGCAGATTTTAATGAGTTGAAACAACGTACTGCTGTTTTACGGGGCAGGGCAACAGATCCTTTTGATACATTTTCGTTACAGCTTAGTCTGCAGCAACAATATAAGCTTCGTCCTGTATATTTTATTTTGTTTGCTGCGTATGGCCATAACGATAAAAATATAAGTGTCAGAAGCAAATACTTTCAGCACCTGATCAAGTATCTGGGCGATTATGCAGATATTGGTATCCATCCTTCTTATGCTTCTTTCGAAGATAAACACCTGCTGCGTAAAGAGATAACCAGATTAGGTTCGGTACTTAACCGTGAGATTGTATGCAGCCGGCAGCATTTTTTAAGAATTTCGTTGCCAGAGACTTACCACAACCTGATTGAGGAGGACATACAGCACGATTACACTATGGGATATGCTGCAAAACCTGGCTTCAGGGCAGGCATTGCTGATGAGTTTTTCTTTTATGACCTGGATCATGATGTAAAAACAAGTCTGCGGATTCATCCATTTACGCTGATGGACGGAACCTTGCGTGATTATATGAACCTTGAACCTGAAGCTGCGCTGGAGAAGGCAAGTGAATTGATACAAAGTGTAAAAGACGTAAACGGAAAATTTATTTTATTGTGGCACAATGAAACCCTCAGCGATCAAAAGCGCTGGACAGGCTGGCGAAAGCTTTATCAAAAATTGATTGAAGAGGCATTGCCTTAATTTATTTCTTATGATTCGATACCTTACGCATGCTGAGATTGATAAAATTAAATGGGACAACTGCATTAAGCAGGCATTCAATGGAAATGTGTATGCCTGGTCGTGGTACCTGGATATTGTACATCCCGAATGGCATGCATTGGTCGAAAATGAATATGAAAGGGTGTTTCCGCTTACCGGGAAAAATAAATATGGGGTAAGCTATTTATTTCAGCCCTTCTTTGCCCAGCAACTTGGGATTTTTTCACGAAGTAAATTAAATCCTGATATTATTTCGGCGTTTTTATCTGCAATTCCTGCCAGGTATCGCTTTGCAGAAATCAGGCTGAATACCCATAATAAACCTGACGATTCAATGGATGGTTTAAGCTGGCATCGTAATCATGAACTGGATCTGATTAACAGCTACGAACGTATTTACAAAAACTACAGCAGTAATACCAAACGTAATTTAAAAAAGGCTGCCCAGGCTGGATTGCAACTCATAAAAAATGCAAAACCTGAAGATATCGTAAAGCTGTTCAGAGAAAACAGGGGACGCACGATCAGTCATTGGAACGATCTGGAATATAACAGGTTAAAACAATTGGCTTATACGGGAATCTATCGCGGACAGGCAATGGTTTATGGGGTTTACAGCAAGCCAAACGAATTGTGTGCCGGTGCAATTTTTATGAAAAGCCATGGCAAACTGGTGTTTTTGTTTTCTGGTGCCAATCAGCTGGCAAAGGAAAATCATGCACTCAGTTTTTTAATTGATGAAGTGATAAAAATGCATAGTCCCGGGCAGCTTGTATTTGATTTCGAAGGATCAGATCAGCCTGGCCTGGCAAGGTATTACAAAGGTTATGGAAGCAAGGAAACTTTTTATCCCGGCATACAGCTCAATCGGCTACCATTTTTGGGGCGATTAGCGCTTAGGATAATAAAAAGGAAATGATTTTTTGATTTCAATGCGGCTTTCTGCTTCTTAATAGTTATTTTTGCTTCAAACATCCCTAATATGGCTACCATCATCAACCTTGGAGAATCAAATTCAATCTTTAATCATTTTATTGCCGAGCTCAGAAGTACTGAAATTCAGCAGGACAGGATGCGCTTCAGGCGAAACCTCGAACGTATTGGAGAGATTTTCGCATACGAAATAAGCAAAACTATGGCTTATGAAGCTGTTGAGGTTACCACACCTCTTGGTGTTGCCAATATGCAGCAATTGGTGGAACAACCGCTGCTGGCCACCATTTTAAGGGCTGGTTTGCCATTGCATCAAGGTCTGCTCAATTATTTCGACAGGGCTGATAGTGCATTTATAACAGCCTACCGAAAGTACCACAAAAATGAAGATTTTACTATTAGGGTCGAGTATGTTTCTAGCCCCACAATTGATCAAAAAATCCTGATACTAACGGATCCAATGCTGGCAACAGGTGCTTCCATAGTTAAAACCATGAAAAGTCTCCTCGCTACCGGTATGCCAAAAGAATTGCATATTGTTGCGGTGTTGGCCAGTGTGGAAGGACTTGATCATATACAGCGTAACCTTTCCTTGCATAACCTTACGGTATGGGTTGGTGGAATAGATGATGAGCTTACGGCACAGGCATACATTGTGCCGGGTTTGGGTGATGCTGGTGACCTTGCATTTGGTGAGAAAGATTAAAGCTACTCCTATGAATTCACGCCGACTCATTTCTGAAAATTTAAGGATTTCGCTCGAATCTATCAGGAGCCATGCCTTGCGCACTGCACTTACTGTGCTGATCATTGCTTTTGGTATTATGGCACTGGTAGGCATTTTAACAGCTATTGACAGCCTCAAATATTACCTCAAGGAAAACTTTTCGATGATGGGTTCTAATACCTTTAACATACGAAACAGAGACATGGTAGTGCATATGGGCGGAAACCGTTCCAGACCAAAAGCCAATAAAAATATTTCATTCCGCGAGGCAATGGATTTTAAAGAAAGGTTTACCATGCCGGTTTCAACAAGCGTTTCTACACGTGGCACCGGCATTGCAACACTTAAATATGGGACTGAGAAAACCAATCCCAATATTCAGGTGATTGGTATTGACGAAAACTATGTTTACAATGCTGGTTTTGAAATTGAATATGGCAGAAATATCACTGCGCATGAGGTGAGTACGGGTGCACATGTTGTAGTGCTGGGATCGGCGATTATCGAAAATCTTTTTATTGGAGGGGAAGATCCTATTGGAAAAATTATCTCAGTAGGGCCGGGCAGATACCGTATTGTTGGTGTGATGAAAGAAAAAGGCTCCAGTATGGGCTTTACAGGTGATCGCAATTGCTTGATGCCAATCAATAATGTGCGGCAGTATTTTTCGCGTCCAAATATGAATTACAGCATCAGTGTAAGGGTAGATAATCCTGAAATGATGGATGCGGCGATAGGAGAGGCCATAGGAATTTTCAGGGTGATCAGAGGAGATCAAACTGGTAAGGATGATTCCTTTAGTATTGTTAAAAGTGATAATATCGCCAATATGCTGCTCAACCTGACAGGTCAAATCCGTCTGGGAGCAACTTTTATTGGTTTGATTACCTTGTTTGGCGCGGCTATAGGCTTGATGAATATCATGCTTGTTTCTGTAACAGAACGAACGCGTGAAATTGGTGTGCGTAAAGCAGTAGGTGCCACCAAAAAAACCATTCGTAATCAGTTTTTGGCCGAAGCAGTTGTGATAGCCCAAATAGGTGGGTTGCTGGGCATTGGAGCTGGTATTGGTATTGGAAATATATTGTCGGTTGTTATTGGAAGCGCATTTATCATTCCATGGGTTTGGATAGTTGTTGCAGTGATTTTGTGTTTTGTTGTAGCCTTAATTTCCGGTATTATACCGGCAAACAAAGCTGCTGCGCTCGACCCAATTGAATCCTTGCGTTACGAATAGTAACACAAATACGCTTCGCAGACATAGTTTTATTTTGAGTTTTAGGGCTGATTTCATATCATTGCAATCATTTTTCCCAGAAATACAATCCTATGGCAATCAATCTGAATTCCCCACGTGATAGTTTTAGCTCCCGTATTGGTGTAATTGCGGCAGCTGCAGGTTCGGCAATTGGTTTAGGCAATATCTGGCGTTTCCCCTATGTGGCAGGCGAAAACGGTGGTGGTGCATTTTTGCTTTTATATATTGGCTTTATCATTTTGATTGGCGTCCCGGTGATGCTATCGGAATTTGTAATAGGGCGTAGTACACAACGTAATGCTGTTGGAGCATTTACACGACTGGCTCCTAAAACACTTTGGCCGGTTACAGGTTTTTTGGGTATTAGTGCGGCTTTTTTTATTCTGGCATTTTATACTACTGTTTCTGGTTGGACCCTGGAGTATTTGTATCTGGCTATCTCTGATGGTTTTAAGGCGCAATCAGCTGACAGCCTTTCAAAGAGTTTTGATACCTTCAGAACCAGTGGGCTTAGGCCTTTAATCTGGCAAAATATTTTCATGTTTTTAACAGCTTTTATTGTTTACAGAGGTATCAAAAATGGTATTGAAAAGTATACCAAAATTCTGATGCCCTTATTGCTTTTTATTATTATTATTTTGGGAATCAGAAGTGTTACGCTTCCCGGAGCTGGTGAGGGTTTGCTGTTTTTGTTTAAACCGGATTTTAGTAAAATAACCGGCAGGGTGATTTTGGAAGCGCTGGGCCAGTCATTCTTTTCTCTATCGATAGGAATGGGAACTTTAATTACTTATGGTTCTTATATTTCTAAAAATGAAAGGCTTGGCAATACGGCCTTGTCTGTTTCAGCAGCAGATACACTGATTGCTATTTTGGCCGGAGTGGCCATTTTTCCCGCTGTTTTTGCTTTTGGTATTGCCCCTGAAGCGGGTGCAGGGTTGGTGTTTATTACTTTACCATTGATTTTTGACCAAATGGCAGGTGGGTATTTCTTTTCGCTGATCTTCTTTTTGCTGCTTTCTATTGCCGCGCTTACATCAACAATATCAGTGCTGGAAGTGGTTACAGCTTATCTGTCGGAGGAGCTTAAACTGGGAAGAAAAAAAGCTACTGTTATTGCTGCTTCTTCTATAGCTGTGCTTGGAGTAGCCTGCACCATGAGTCAGGGTCCCTGGTCATCCTTCAGTATTGGTGATAAAAATCTTTTTGATTTATTGGAGATGATTTCAGCTAATTTTATGTTGCCTCTGGGTGGTTTGCTTATTGTAATTTTCGTGGGCTGGTATTTGAAAAAGGAAGATGTTTTTGCCGAGATTTCTAATAATGGTAAACTAAAAGCAGGTTTCCGCTTTACCTATCTTTTTATTGTCAGGTTTTTGGCACCTATAGCCATTGCTTTTGTTTTTCTGCATGGCTTAGGATTGTTTGGTTTTTTCGGTAGCGGAGATTTATAACAGCAGTAAAGCGTGTTATGGCAGATCTCAAAGACCAGCTTAGCTTTTCCAAAAAAGAACAAATAGCATTTTTGCTGTTATTGTTTTTGATGCTGTTGCTTATTGGAATAAATTTTATTCCAGGTATTTTTATAACAAAGAGAGTTTTACCTAAGCATCAACTGGAAGAAATTCTCGCTCAGCAAGATTCAGCATTAAAGATGCTTAAGCTTACTCAAGAAAATGAAAACTTCAATCCCGCTAACCCTGATGAATCGGTAATTAAGGAAAGATTAAAGCCTTTTCCTTTTAATCCCAACAATTTACCTGATAGCAGCTGGGAAAAACTTGGACTTGCTCCGCATCAAATAAAAAACATAAAGAATTATGAAAGCAGTGGGGGAAAGTTTTTCAGAAAGGAGGACCTGAAAAAGATTTATACGATTAGTGAAACGGAGTATAAAATTCTTGAGCCTTTCATTGTTATTCCATCCTATGGAAATCAGCGGATTGCCAGAGCAAATCAGATACAACCTGAACAAACTAAAATTATAAGCAATAAAAGTCCGGAAGTTAAAGCTGAGCCGGAGATTGTAAATATCAACACTGCCGATTCACTGCAACTGATAAATCTACCCCAGCTTGGTCCCTGGTTTTCTCATCGCATCCTTAAATACAGGTCTATACTTGGTGGTTTTGCTGATAAATCACAGCTGCTTGAAGTGTATGGGATGGATAAGGAACGCTATAGTGCTTTTGAAAGCTATATTGAGATTGATACAACTAATATTGAAAAGTTGAATATCAATTTTGCTGATTTTAAAACAGTTGTAAGGCACCCTTATTTTTCCTATCCATTTACTAAATCAGTTTTTAATCATCGTGACCGAAAGGGAATGATAAAGGATTTTGAGCAGTTAGTGGCATTGAAGCCCGAATCGGACACCTTGTCACCTTTTTTGAAATATTACATTGAATTCTAATAAAGTTAACTATGAAAACATTTAAAGGAACATTGATTTTATTGATAGTGGGAGTAATAATTACCTCCTGCGGATCAATGCGAAACAATAAAACGAAAGTTGTAAACAAAGTACTTGAAGATCACGAAAGCAGTAGTTACAGTTTTCCGGCCGGTGTTTATTACAGCTATCAATTCGACAGCAACAAACCAGCCTATGATTTTGATGAGCAATCGCTGATCGAAGCGCTGGTTTCGAATAAAATTCCTGTAAGGAATCTTTGGTATAAAAGTGCTTCTTCGAGTTGTGTTCCTCCGGGCAGTGATATGGCGATGACAGTAATGGTTGAGGCCGCGCTGGTTGTGCATTTGAATAAAGCAGATGACCGACTTCTTGATATGAATTTCAAGGAGATCAATACACCGGCTATGGGTACATGTGCTTACAGGGTTCACAGGTATGTGTTTGCAGCGCAATAATTTAAGGCTTAGTTTATCTGGCAATGTATAGCAATAAACTGTGCATAAACTTGATACGTTTTACAGCATATACAGCTATTGCTTTTTGGAGTCAATTATGAAATTAACAACAGCATGAAAACAGCTATTTTTAATCGTTTTCCGCGCACGTTTTGGGTAGCCAATACACTCGAACTTTTCGAAAGGTGGGCCTGGTATGGATTGTTTAATGTTCTGGCGATTTATCTGACTGCCTCACGCGATACTGGTGCGTTGGGTTTTTCGCAGGAAGAAAAAGGCACAATGATGGGTTTGGTTTCGGCTATGCTTTATTTTTTGCCTGTGATTACAGGAAGCATTGCCGATAAACTTGGCTATAAAAAAGTGTTGTTGTTGTCGTTTGGTATTCTTTCAACCGGCTATCTGGTAATGGGGCATCTTACGGACTATAGTTTGGTTTTTGCAGCATTCTTCTATATTGCAGTTGGCGGTGCGCTCTTTAAGCCTGTTATTTCTGCTACCATAGCTAAAACAACAAATAAGGACAATTCTTCCATTGGCTTTGGGATTTTTTATATGATGGTGAACCTTGGTGCGATGATAGGCCCTTTTGTAGCGAGCAAGCTGCGCGAAACCTCCTGGGATTATGTGTTTTACCTCAGCGCAGGGATTATTGCCCTGAATTTTGTTTTAGTGCTCTTCTTTTACAAAGAACCTGAACGTGAAAAAAGCGACAGCAAACTCATGGCCAGTGTTATGCAGGCGCTTAAAAACATCTTTATTGCCCTTAAGGATTTTAGGTTCTTTTTATTTCTGCTTTTGATTGTAGGTTTCTGGAGTATGTACTTTCAGTTGTTTTACACACTGCCTGTGTTTATTGACCAATGGGTAGATACCCGAAATTTGTATCAGTTTCTGGAAAGTGTTTCTCCTGTGCTGGCCAATATTTTTGGTACGCCACAGGGAACTGTAAATCCTGAAATGATTCTCAACCTTGATGCGCTTTATATTGTGCTGTTCCAGGTGCTGGTTTCCAGTATTGTGATGCGCCTCAGGCCTATCAATGCCATGATTGTGGGAATTGTTATTGCGTCAATTGGTATCGGATTGACATTCATGTTTAACAATGCTTTTTTCCTTTTCTTTTCCATTTTAATTTTTGCTTTTGGCGAAATGGCCAGCTCTCCTAAGATAACAGAGTATATTAGTCGTATTGCTCCTCCAGACAAAGTTGGATTGTATATGGGATGTTCATTTTTACCAATGTCAGGAGGTAATTTTTTTGCAGGACTTTTATCAGGACCAGTATATGGCAGCTGGTCAGACAAGGTTTATTTATTGCGAAAGGATATGACTGAACGTGGAATTCAGATGCCGGAATTATCAGAAGATTTTACCCAGAATGAGTTGTTTTTTGAGGCAGCCAGGGTATACAATATGTCAGTAAACGATTTAACTGCATATCTCTGGGATACTTATCATCCGGCTGATATCTGGTGGTTGTTTACCGGAATAGGCATAGCAACAGCACTATTGTTGTTTGCCTTTGATCGCTTGTTAATGCGTGGAAAAAACAGCTTTAGCTAAGATTTTTTTCGAAAACGATAAACGATTTTCAAATCTTTTTTATTGGGCTGGGGGATATCCCAATAGGGTTTTCCTGTGGAGGTTTCGGTGTTATCTGTAAATTCCTGATCTGAATTTTCATCTGTTTCTTCCTCAAATTCCCAGGAATATTTTTTTCGTTGAGGACCTTTTTTGCGATAAAACCAGGCAAGCACAAGCCCGGCAACCAAACCACTTAAATGCCCTTCCCACGAAATGTTCTTTTCAGGAAAGAGCTCCGGAAAAATCCCCCATATCAAACTTCCATAAAGAAATACAACAACAAATGACAAGGCCATTAAGCGGTTATCGCGTCGCAGAAAACCACTAACCATCAAAAATGCTGCAAGTGCATAAATCACTCCGCTTGCACCTATGTGAACGCCGCTGCGCGCTCCAAGCCAAACCCATAAACCACTTAATAAAACTGCAAGTATCAGAATTTCAGTAGCTAGTGTACGATAAAAATAGTAAAGCGCAGCCAGTAATACAAAAACAGGGACCGAATTTGCCATGAGGTGATTCCAGTCGCCATGCAAAAAAGGAGAAAGCACAATGCCTGGTAAACCAGCCAAGGATAAAGGAGCGATGCCTAAGAAGTTTAATTGAACATGAAAAACAACTTCAATAATCTTTACCAACCACATGCTCAATAAAAAAAGCGCTGGAACAGTAATGCTGGTGATAACCCTCTGTTTTTCTACCTGACTCATAAAGCTTGTTTATCAAAAAGCATTCCGAAATATTTTAGTCAGGAATGACTGTCAGGAGGCAATGCAACAGGAACAATGCTAAGAACACTCTTTTTGCCAAAAATTGCCTTACTTTTGCTTTTTACACACAAATGAAATTTCAATTTAGAATTCTGTTGGTTTTTGGTTTTGCCCTTTTGGTTCAGTCATGCAGTACACGCAGATTTGTTCCTGAAGGGAAATATCTGGTTAACAAAAACCGTATTGAAATTGAAGCTGAAACTGGTGAGAAAGTCAGCTTCACAAAAAGTGATTTGTCTCCTTTCGCTGGTCAGCGCACAAATAAGCGAATATTTGGTACACGCATACCATTGTGGGTATATTACAAAACCAAGGATAAAACTGATCGCAGGTTTTGGAAGTGGATCAACGAAAAAATTGGAAATCCTCCGGTATATTTTGATCAATCACTTACTGAATCAGGAGCAGACCAAATGAAGCGCTATTTACGGAATTTGGGATATTTTAATGTGGAAGCAGAAACAGATTTAAAAAAGCAAAAATTTAAGGCTGAAGTAATTTATAAGATTGAACCAAATAAACCTTATCGGATTAGAAACTATTCGTATGCAGTTACGGATTCGCTGCTGGCGAAGAAAGTAAATCCATTGCGTCAGCAATCTGAACTCAGGGAAGGAAGTAATTACAATGCCTACAAAATGGATGAGGAACGTGACAGAATAGCAGAGTATCTGAAAAATAATGGATACTATGCTTTTTCGCGTGATTATATTTTTTTTGAAGTAGATAGTAATTTTAAACACAGGGTTTTAAATGTAAAATTGCTGATTGATAGCTTAGAAACTGAGCATGGAAAAACCTCACACAAACCTTACCTTATTAACCGTGTTGCTGTGTTTCCCAATTTTGTTCCGATGAGGGGTTCTGATAACACAAATGACAGTTTAAAGCTATCTTTCATTGCGGGCAAGGAACGCAAACCCTACGACATGTACTTTTATTCGCATGGAGATCCCAGGATAAGGCCTCAAACTTTTGGACAAGTCGTTCAGATTCATGAAAATGATTTATTCAGCTTACGAAAGTTAAAACAGACATACAGGGGATTAGGGAATTTTAGAATATTTGCGATAACTGATATTGATTTTAATACAATTAGTCCGCCAGCAGCAGATACGGGCCTGCTTGATGTTTCTATTAAGCTGCAAAGAGCAAAAGTACATGCTTATTCAGTGGAGATGGAAGGCACTAATTCTGCCGGAGACCTGGGTTTGAGGGGAAGTTTGGTTTATTCCAACAAAAATATTTTCAGGGGAGCTGAGCTTTTTCGGCTCAGCCTTCGCGGAGGTGTCGAAGCACAGCGTATTAGGTCTATACCCGGAAGTGAAGGTTTAGCCAGTGGAAGTGATCTTTTTAATACCTATGAATTTGGTATTAACGCTAATCTGATAATACCGCGTTTTTTAAGCCCAATCAAATTTAGGAATTTTGTACTTGAATACCAGCCAAAAACAACCTTTAATTTGGGTTATAGTTCTGAAATCAGATCGAATTACGACCGGTTTATTACAGATGCTACGGTGAGTTACGACTGGATGACATCCAATACTGTTCAGCATATTTTAACACCTTTTAACCTGAATTCTGTTAAAGTAGAGCCATCTGCAGCATTTCAGGAAATACTTGATAAGGAAATCAATCAGCGCATCCGCGATCAGTATTCCAATCACTTAATCTTTGGGTTAAAGTATAGCTTCATTTTTAATAATCAGAATATCAATAAAGTAAAAAATTTCTCTTATTTCAGAGCCAATATGGAGTCGTCAGGAAATCTGCTATCCTTGTTTGACAATACTCCCTTGATTGGAAAGCAAGACGAGTTTGCTGAGCTGTTGGGGATAAGGTATGCTCAATTTTTAAGATTTGATTTTGATTTCAGACAGTATTTTATGTTGACGAAAAATAATCAAATCGTTTTCAGAACATTAATAGGTTTTGGATTGCCATATGGCAATTCTGCTGATATGCCTTTCGAGCGTAGTTTTTATGGTGGGGGAGCTAATGGCATGCGTGGATGGGTTTTCAGGGAGTTGGGGCCAGGTGGATATAGTGGTGTTGAAAATGTAGAGCGTATTGGGGACATACAACTGGAAGGAAGTTTTGAGTATCGTTTTCCAATATCAGGATTTTTTAAAGGAGCCTTATTCACTGATGTGGGAAACATCTGGACAATCAACGAAAATAGCTATTTGCCTGACGGAAAGTTTAATTTGGATAGCTTTTACGAAGAACTTGCCATGGATGCAGGTATTGGTTTTCGTTTTGATTTTTCCTTTTTTATTTTCCGTCTGGATGCAGCAATTCCTTTGCGTGACCCAGCGCGCTCCAAAAATGATCGCTGGAGAGTTGATATCCTGAAGTTAAGAGATTTAGTCTGGAACTTTGGAATTGGTTATCCTTTCTGATTATGGAAAAAGCAAAGCTTTATGAGCTCATGCTGCGTTATTTTTCTTTCGAGCCTACACAAGGCCAATTGACGGTTTTACGTCATTTGTCAGCCTTTTTGTTGTCAGAAAAAGAGAATCCTGCGTATTTGCTCAAAGGATATGCAGGTACAGGTAAAACAACTTTGGTGAGTTTATTGGTAAACGTTTTGCCAAAAATCGGGCTTAGGTTTGTTTTACTTGCTCCCACAGGGCGGGCTGCAAAAGTGCTTAATCAATATTCAGGAAAGATGGCTTCCACTATTCATCGGAAGATCTATCAAAGGGCTACCCTGGCTGATGGAACAATGAGGATTCAAAGAATGCAAAACAAACACAAGAAGACAGTTTTTATCGTTGATGAAGCTTCCATGATCAGTGATGCCCGTGGCGATAGTCACTTTGGTTCTTCTGCCAGTCTGCTGGACGATTTAATGGATTATGTTTTTGAAGGAGAGGATTGCCGGCTTTTACTTATTGGAGATCAGGCGCAATTGCCTCCGGTTGGTTTGGAAACCAGTCCTGCCTTGGATTTTGAATTTCTAAAGGCTGCTTATCCAATTACAACAGCCACCTATGAGTTGCAGGATGTTATGCGGCAAAGCCTGGATTCGGGTATTTTATCCAATGCAACTGTTCTTCGCGACAGGCTTGGAAAAAATAATTTTGATCTCCCGATGATTGATTCAAACAATTTTGGGGATGTGCTTTCTGTGGTTCCGGAAAACTTTGAGGAACTGTTGCAACAGGCTTTTGGATCCGGAGACTATAATGAATCAGTCATTATTTGTCGTTCCAATAAACGAGCCAATCGCTTTAATCAGGAAGTGCGGTACCGGATTTTAGGCAGAGACAGCGAACTGGCTTCGGGTGATTTGTTGATGGTAGTAAAGAATAACTATTTCTGGCTTGAAGAAAGCGATCAGGGAGGTTTTATTGCCAACGGAGATATGGCTGTTGTGAACAGAATCAACCACTATGAGCAGTTGTATGATCTGCAGTTCGCGGATGTGGAAATCAGTCTTGTAGATTATCCGGAAAGTCCTGCTATTTCGGTGAAGATAATGCTTGATACCCTGATGTCGGAGAGCCCTTCGCTTAGCGAAAAAGACTTTCAGGAATTTACTGCTCGTGTTGAGGAAGACTATCAGCATATTGGATCACGCAGAAAACGTTGGGCCGAAATGAAAAAGAATCCGTATTTCAATGCTTTGCAGGTGAAGTATGCCTATGCGCTCACCTGTCATAAAACTCAGGGAGGACAATGGCCTAAGGTTTTTGTTGATGGTGGTTTTCTGGCTATAAAAGAGATACCAGACCGAAATGATTTCCGCTGGCTTTATACTGCTTTTACCAGGGCAACAAAAGAATTATATCTGGTAGGATTTCCTGAGCGTTGTTTTCTAGCAAAATAAAAGCCCCTTGATGAAAAATCAAAGGGCTTTTCAAATGCAGTAATTAACTACTTATTAGTTATTTCTGTTGTTACCGGTTCCCAAATCGAAAGTGAGTGCAAAACGAATTGTGTTTTGCAAAGGATTATTTCTGGAATCTATCGGAATCAGGTAAGAGAAATCAAGGCCAAACACATTGTAGCGAAGTCCTGCCCCAAGTGTAAAGAATTTTCGGTTTCCTTTTGATTTATCTTCATAGAAGAAACCTCCACGCAGGGCAAATACTTTATTGTACCAATACTCTGTGCCCACAGCGAAGCTCAATTCACGCATTTCTTCGCTAAAACCATCAGGTGCATCATAGAAGGATTGAATCATACCTCCAACAACCGAAACATCATCGTCCATTCCGGCTGCAATTTCAAATTTGTCAGTTCCAGGTATTGGAATGGGGTTTCCATTTTCGTCGCGTTTGTAAATTGGAGGGGTTGGAACCAACAACTTATTCACATCTATTGAAAATGCCAGGCTGTTATAATCGTCCAGCTCCAGTGTGAGTGTTGGTCCAAATCGCAGGTTTGTAGGAATGAAGTCTTTTTTTATGCTGGCTTCACTATAGCCAAGTTTGTTACCGATGTTTGAAATATTAACTCCCCAGGCAAATCTTGCATCAATATCCCTGAACCAATTTACATCATCTTCCCAATATACGGCTACATCAGCAGCAACGGAAATGCCGGCAGAGGTGGCAGCTCCCTGAACGTTTTGACCTTGAGTGAGATTAGAATAGATAAATCTGGCCGCAACAGCTCCTGAAAGTTTATCAGTAAGCTTTCTTGAATAAGTAGCGTCCAATGCCCATTCGTTAGGGCTGTAAGTGGCTAATTCAGTACCGTTGATATCTGTAAAGGTAATGTCTCCAAGGCTAAAATACCGTAATGTGGCGCCAATTGCTGACATATCATCAATGCGTTTATGAAAAGCCAGATAGGCAAGGTTCATATCCGGGACTAAGTTTCGCAGCCAGGGACTGTAAGCTAAGCCAATACTCATGTCTTTTTCGAAAACAGCATATTTTGCCGGATTCCAATGCATTGAGTATACATCAGGACTGCTGGATACACCTGCATCTCCCATAGCTCCGCTTCTGGCATCAGGCGCAATGATTAAAAAAGGCACTGCTGTTGTAATTACATTTAAGTTGCCTCCTGCCAGGTTGTTGTAGTTGAAATCATCTTGCCCGCGCGACTGTAAACCTACAATGACGAGAGCAACTAAAATGAAAGTTTTAAGCTTCATAAATTATGCGTGAATGTTCTAAAAATTGTGTGCAAAAGTAACGTTTTCTTGTATTATATATTGTTTCGGAAAAATAAGCTATTATTAAATACGTACAAACCTCTGAATAACAGAGTTTTGAATTCCTTCTTCATCTGTAAGCCAAAGTTTGTAAACATAGATACCAGGTGGAATGCGACGACCATTTTGGTCTACTCCATTCCAGATTATGGGTTGAGACCGTTGCCCGTTGCCTGCAGTTTGGCCTTCAAGACTAATGATGTATCTTCCATCAATATTAAAAATATCAATCCGGTATTCGAATTCAGCACCTGGTTTGCCGTGATCAAAAACAAAGGCAGTTTGGTCGCTAAAGGGATTTGGATAATTAATCACCCGATTAACAGCCAATTCTGCTTTGCGGTCTACAAAAAATCTTATCTCTGCTTCGGAGGCATTATTATGTAAATCCCATGCTTTTAAGGATAAAATGTGTTCTCCGTTTTCCAGGTCATTCATAGGAAGCCTGATCCAACCTTTTCCAAAGTTATCAGCAACGGGTTCAAAGAAATGATTTAAAATATGCTTCTCACTATTTGGGGATAAACTTGTTAATACAATATCCCGGCCAATACTGTTGCCCAGATAGTTAATACCTTGAGGGTCATTTAGAAAAATCCATAGCTCACTGTCAGGCGAAACAATGTCTCCCTGTTTGAAAGCAGGCGTATTCATATAAAGTATGATTTCTGGTCCCTGAGTATCTGGAGTAATTTCAGGATCAGTTCCACCAATTTCCAGTTGATTGAAATAACCAGTGGCATCTGTAAAGTTTACCGTGTCAACAGCATAATAACTTAGCTTAGCTTGTCCGTATTGATAGGCAATGTCTTTGGGCAGGCTCACCTGAAACTCAAACCGGCCTTCTTTCACAGTTACTTTAGTTTCCAACAAAACCTTATCAAAATAGGAGAAAGGAGCTACTCTGCTGTTTGAGGCATTGCCAAGCGTAGTGAAGTTTGTTCTTTTGTCGAATAACTTTGGATAAAGATAGCCATTGAAATCAGAATCAACTTGTCCGTTGGCATCTATAATTTCGCCTTCGATGCTTAGGTACGACATACTGTGTAAAACGATTTCTGTTTCTGAAACAGGAAGCTCATTTACTTTTGTTGTAATTATTTCTTTCTCAGGATATACCAATCTAAGCGCAGGATTTCCTAATAGAACAAAATTGTATATACTGCTGCTGGTGGGATTTTTGCTTAATCGCAAAATATCACCTAATCGTTTAAACTCAGCATCACTGCGGTCGAACATTGAGGCATAAACTTTTTTATTAAGCGCAAAATTGGAATGAGCAAAGGCAAGTCGGGTAGTTGTCATGAGTCCAATTCCTCCACCCTCAGGATTGAGTAATAGCTGCTCGCCAGCGGAAACAAAATCAGGATTATCAAAGCGGCTAAATTCACAGGTTGCCGTGATAAAAAAGGGCATATTGTCGAGGTTTGTCAAGCTATTAATATGTGAAATGGTAAACACCCTTTCATCAGATAAGCCATTTACACCTCCATGTCCGGTGTAATTGATGATAAGCGCGCCGTCGTTTATTTGGTTCATTAATGCTTCGCTGGCCTGCGGATAGCGATAACCTCCTGCTACAGTAAGCCGTGGATAAGCGTCAAGGTATATTTTAGAAACATTGAGTGTGGTGCGTGCCGTATCTACTTGTCGTGAGAGCGTTTCTGCCTGATCAAAATGAAGGTTGTTATCTCTGTCGTCGCCAACAAAAGTGATGTTGTTACGCCATGACCCGCTTAGTTGTTGTTGCTTTTGAAGGTAATACCGGTTTTTGGCAACCATTGTGGCTGCATCATCAACATTGGAAACCGGAAAACGTCCTATTCCTAAATCAAGAATACCGCTCATATACCCACCTTCAGCAGCACCCATAAGTCCAAAGTAATCATCAGAAACAAAACTTTGCGTCTCAATCAAACTTGCATTCGCCTGATAAGTGGGGATAAAGTTAGTATTGCCTGCTATACGGTTTTTGTAGTCATAGGAAGCATCTCCAAACAGCAACACATATTTTAACATAGTGTTGTTACGCGTATAAACCATTCTGATAAAGTCACGGATAGCAGTTATATCCGGTACACCACCACCAAATTCATTGTAGATTTCTGTTACATCAATCACTTTAGTATCTAGCTGGTCCAGCTCCTGATGCAATGCTGCCAATTCATTGGCCTGCTCTTCAAAAAGCGGGTGTGTGATAATCAGCATTTCCGCTTGCTCAATTGCATGCAAATTTTGATTTTTAATTGGATATAATGCATCTATTTCCAAGGATTGATCAATACTAAAAGCAAACCATCGCTTTTCAATATTGGTATTCGTTTTGTACTTTGCAGCTTGTGCGTCGGTTCTGAAAATCTGCTGTTTAACAGAGGATGGATCACTAACATCCCATATAAGCTGATCGCTGATACCAGTTATTTCAAGCTCAACCACATCAGGAAGTGAATCAACAGGCGCCAGCCTGAATGATAATGGTTTGTTAGCCCATTCAAGTTTGCTTATAGCATTAATTCTGATATAATTAAGCCACAATCTTGAGCTGCTTTCACTGGCAAGATAATCAACTCCAATAGTCACTTGATTTGAATTTGAAAAGAAACTGGCCGAACTGCTTAAATCACGTGCAAACATTGGGTTGTCGACAGATAATTTGAAAACTTTGGTGCTGTCAATCAAATTAACTCCATTCCCGCTTATTGAAAAATAACTGTCTTCAGTGATAGACCTGCCTGCGAGTTCCACATCCAAATAAATAGCCTTTTGCTGGTTTAAATGGGGAAACTCAAAATTAAACGTAACTGATGGGTCGTTTGCCGTTAACATCTCACCATACCATTCTTTTCCTGATAATATAAGGCTTTCGTGATCCTCCTCGTGAAAAGCATAATCGTGAAATTCGGTGATTACAATAGCTGCGTTTCCAGTAGCTTCTTCCTGATTTACAATACGCTTGCCTGGTTGGGTGAATTCCGGAGTAAAGAAAAAGAAAGTAGTATCAGAATAGTAATTTATCTGGTGATCAAATTTTCCTGTGAAAAAATTATAGCGCCAGTAAACAGGACCAGGGCTGTAGAAAAGCAAATAATCTCCTTCATCAAAACTTTGGTCTTCAGCACCAATAATTTGAATAGCATTTTCAGTAAGGTCATCCGGACGCTCCAGTCTGTTTTCTTCCGGAAGCATTTTGTTGCCGTTACCAAAAAGAGCAAAATATTCAGGATTTAGTGCATCGGGATTGATGCCGGCTTGCTGCAAATCTTCGTAAGTCAGCCGATATACGCCTTCTTGAGTTGTAGCAATTTTAAGCCAGTTACCATTGGCTAAAACAGAGGATGTTTTCCATTCAGGAGTATCATCTTTCATTGGTGATTTTAGCTCAGCAAAGTCATAGGCGAGCTGATATTTTTTTAGTCTTAAAACAAGGTCACCAGCTTTTTTTAATGGAAGGACAGAAATATAATTCTTTCCATCTATTTGGCTGGTAATTATCTGGTAATTGTCTGTTAGGAAATCCAAATCTGCCAATGCTTCAGCTTCCTGCAGTGTATCTGCTTCGATTTCGATTATTCTTGGGTTTTCAATCTGAGCATTGCCTCGTGTTTTCATTGAATGAATTTGCCATGGAAGTCCGGCTGTTTCATAGCGCGTGATGGCTTCTTCAAAAAATGGTAAAAAAACTTTCCCTCCCGATTGAAGATGAATAAGCTGAGGTGGCATCCAATTGACGTGGAGGGTATCACTTGTATCAGCCTTCAGGGGGCTAGTGTAAGCAATGGCAAGTAGTAGGAGTATTTTCAGAAAGTTAGCAGTCTTTTTCATCAGCGATAAAAAATAAGTTTAGCCCGTTTATCAGCCTGTTGTCCTTTTTCATTTGTTGCTATCAGGCGGTAAAGATACAAACCTTTAGGGAGTTTGTGGCCGGTATCAGAAGTTCCGTTCCAGCGGATTGGCTCTGAACGGAAGGCTGTTCCTGTAATTTGGCCTTCAAGCTGTTTTACAAGCCTGCCACTCATATCAAAAATCTGGATTTTAATATCCATATTTAACCCAGCCTGATTGTGATCGAAAACGAAATAGGTTTCATCAATAAACGGGTTTGGATAATTCATCAGGTTTTCAACAATCATTTCTCCGCTTTCAACAACTACAAAAGTGATGCTTTCCTCGTTTGAATTATTGAATACATCCCAAACTTTAAGTGTTAGCGTGTGTTCGCCTGCTGATAAATTCGAAAGCGGATAGCTAATGATACCGGAAGCGCTTCTGTTGAGCTCCGCTTCGTAGTAATCATTTAAAATCGCTGTAACCTCTGTTGCCCCATTAACTTTTGCTGTAATGTCGTGACCGATACCTGCACCTGTGGTATTAATTCCATTTTCATCTGAAACATAGGCCAGCAACACTGGGTTTTCATTTGTTATGCCACCATTAACGAAAGTGGTATCATTCATAAACAAGGTGATTGCTGGTCCCTGTTCGTCGATCACAGCGTTTTCATTAAAACCTCCAATCAAAATATTTTCATAAAAACCATTTGCTTCTCTTTCGTAATCTGTTGCATAATAACTAATTCGTCCGCCTCCGTAATTATAGGCGATATCCTTCGGTAGCATAAAGCTGAAACTGAATTCTCCATTCACAACCGCAGCTTTTCCTTTATATATAACACTGTTCCTAAGATCAAAAGTTGTAACAACAGAGTTTTGGTCTCCACGGGTAGTTATCTCACTGATTTTATCATAGATTGTGGGATAAATCACACCATTGAAGTCAGAGATTTTGTTACCACTAAAATCAGCGATGTAGCCTCTAATCTCTACCTGATCAAGTGCTTTCAGGGTATCCATCCTGGTGGTGGTAGTATTACTATTGACATGAGTAGTCTCCACATTAAAAGTGGGGTAGGCCAGTCGTAATGCTGGATCGCCCAATAATACAAATTTACGGTCGTTGGCACTTCCATTGAGCTTGGAGCGGCGAATGATATCTCCAAAACGGGGGTATTGACCTCCTTCAAGCTGGAACATATTATCGCGGTAAATAGCCATATTCAACGCCAGGTTTGCAGAAGCATAAGTTGCTCTGGCAGTCGTAAACATTGCAATAGCTCCACCTCTTGGATTCAGGAAGACCATTTCGCCTGCTGAGGTACGGGTATGATCATCATAACGACTGAATTCACAAGTGGCAGTAATAAATACAGGTAATTTGTCAGTATTTCTCCAACTTTGGATATCAGCAATCTCAAGAATGCGTTCCTCTGTCCAGCCTACTTCGCCTCCATGGCCGGAATAATTCATTATTAAAGTGCCTTTGTCCATGCGTCTGTTTATGGCATCATTAACAGCAGGAGCTTTTTGCCCGCCAGGGGTAGGAACCTGTTCATAGGCATCCAGATATATTTTATCAAAATCAATGGCTCTTTGATTAGTGTTCAGATAGCGGTACAAGTCTTCGGCATCATCAAGGTGAAGATTGCCATCCGCATCATCTGCAACAAAAGTGATTAAATTTCTCCAGGGTTTCATGTTAGCTTCTTCCCTGCGTAAGTAAGAAACAATTTTATCGACCATCTGTTCTGCTTGTTCAACACTGCTAACGGGCAGTCTGCCAATGCCTATATCGAGTAAATTGTTGTTTCCTCCACCTTCGTTAAAATCGAGATAGCCATAGTAATCATCACTGGCAATAGAATTTACCAGGTTTAGCGATTCTTTTGATTCCCAGGTTGGTACAAAATCTACCGTGTTTCCGGATCGGTTTTTATAATCAAAACTGGCATCACCAAACAAAAGCAGGTATTTGAGTTTTTTACCGGGCGAACTCTCCGTGTATAGCATGCGGTTGAAATCTCTGATAGCTGTAATGTCTTTGGCTCCGGATGAAAACTCGTTGTAAATTTTTTGAGGTGTAGTTACGAAAACATTTAAATTGCTTGATTGACGATGTATATCCGCAAGTCTGTTAGCCTGTTCCAAAAAGTCAGGGTGGCTGATAATCAGATAGTCTATGTCTCTTATTGCATGTAAATTTTGGTTTTCAACCGCTTCAGCAAATTCTGCTTTTAGAAAGTCATTGCCATTGAATGCAATAAATTTTCTTGGTATATCGGCTTCAGCTTTAAAAGTAAATTTTCCAGCAGAAATTACACCGTTAACATTTGTTACATTTACAGGATCAGAAATGTCCCAAACAGTAAGATTTGTGCCGGCATTATCAATTTGATATTCATGAATAGTACCGGAATTGAAAATTTCAGGGTTTCTAAAGGTAAACTGTGTGCCGCTGAACCGGAGTTCGCGCCATGCATTAACAGCAATATAATCCAGCCAACCCCTTGCTGAATTAACACTTCTGTTAAAAGTCAGTTTTACTTCAACTGTATTGCCGTTAGGCTCAAAATTGAATGAAGCCTGGTTTGTTCTGGCAAAATCATAGCCTGTTGCAGAAGTATTCCCAATTGGCAGGGTACGTTCCAGCTCATTATTTACAAATACACCAAAATTTGCGCTTCCCTGCAATACTCTTCCTGCAACTTCAAGTTTTATGTGACCTTCTTTATTTGTTACTAAATCAGGAAAATTGAAAGAAAAGGTTTTCGAAAGGTTCACATCAAACAAGTCACCATACCAGGTACGGCCAGTATTGGTAAGGTTGTATTCATCTATTTCGTGAAGTTGATAATCAGGAAACTGTGTAATTGTCTGACTTACCTGACCAGCAGGAGGAGTGGCGGTTTGTAGGCGTTTTCCAGCCCCTAAATCTGTTGTTAAAAATAAGTAACTATAGTCGTCGTAAGGATTGTTATTGTGTTTGTAAATTTCGTTTTCTTCATCATATGACCAGCTCAAAGGGCCATTGGCAAAAAACAGCACGTAATCATTTTCATTAAAAGCGCCATCTTCTTCTCCTACAACAACTATTGGATTTTCGACCAGATCATCATGCCTGAAAGCCTGATTGTTCTCTGGTAGCACTCCGCCTCCGTTGCTGTATATCCTTAAATTTCTGGGGTCAGCAGCGCTTGTATTTATTCCTATAGTTTGCAGATCGGAAATTGTTAGTTGATAAACTCCCGTTTGGTTGACTTTTATTTTGTACCAGTTGCCACTGGCCAAAACTGAAGTAGACGCAAACTCATTGAGGTTTCCATTGCGGTTTTGTTGTTCTGAATTTTGGTTATAAGTGATTTGAATAACTCCTGAAATCAATCTTTCTGGCTGTCCATTAGTATTGCGTAAGGGGTTAATAATAATTTGAAGAAAAGGGATCTCTTGAGAAATAAGCAGTTTTGTTTCAATATGGAATTGTTGCGGCAGGTTTTGAAAGTCAATAAGAGATCGCTCTGCCTCTGGTATTGCTTCAAATACAATATTTTCTATTGTTGCTTCAACATCAATGTTGGCATCAAAAACTGGAATGGTTTGTTGAAAAAAGGGTATTTCCGAAAGCATGTTTTCATACACAGCTCCTTCGAAATGCATTCTTGTTTTTTTGTCAAATTTTTCGAATTGAAGCGTATCAGGATGCTGCCATGCAATTGTTACTTTTTTTTCTTCTGTGATTTGCGCGCTTAGAATAACACTGCAAAACATGAAAAAGATCCAGATTGCCCAAGCCACGGTTGTCTTGTTGCTGAATTGAAATTGAAAATGATGATTCATTCGCATATAGTTTCTGAAACGTAATAAAGTAAAAAATGTTTAGCAGTTGACATTGAAATCTGTAACATGCCGGATGTTTACTTCTTTGAACGAAATGCAATGACTTTTATTGTTAGAACAGCTTTTTGGCAGTATTTGCTTGATAATTCAGAAAATCGTTGTAACATTGTGCCTCGAAAAATTCAAAATCGATCGCTTGTATTTACGGGGAATCATATTAACTATTTGTTTAGCCAGTTTTTCAGTGCTTTCTTCAAATGCACAAGATGCAGCATTTTCACAGTTTTATGCCAATCCTATGTATCTTAACCCTGCCTTTGCAGGAAACACAGACTGTGGCAGACTTAATTTGAACTACCGAAATCAATGGCCTTCAGTTTCCAATGCTTATCTTACTTACAGCATAGCCTATGATCAGAACCTGGCAGCGATCAACAGCGGATATGGCTTAATGTTTATGAGTGATCAGCAAGGCGACGGAGCTTACAACAGGACAGCTATCAATGCATATTATTCCTATCAGCTCAGGCTTACCTCTGCTACAAACATTAGTTTTGGTGTTAGGGGGGCTTATTATCAAGAACGACTTTCGTGGGAAAAGCTTATTTTTGCTGATCAGATTGATGCAGTCAGTGGTACGATAAACGCAACTTCAATGGAAACGCAACCAGATAATAATCAGGTTTCAACAGTCGATTTTGGCGCAGGCATTTTGTTCGGTTACGAGGATGCCTTTTTTGCTGGAATTGCAACAGATCATTTGTCGCAGCCACAGCTAGGGTTTTATGCAACAGAATCTCTGCCACTTGATCTTAAATTGACAGTTCATACAGGTGCAGTGTTCAATATTACACAGGGTGGTTTTGGAAAATACCGCTATGATGATATAACTGTTCAGCCAAACCTGATGTTTGTAAATCAGGGTATTTACAGTCAGTTGAATGCCGGTGTTTATGTTGAAATGTATCCTTTTGTTTTTGGTGGCTGGTTCAGGCATGCTTTCGAAAATATTGATGCTGCGATGTTATTGGTTGGGATAGATTATAACAACTTTAGAATAGGATATAGTTATGATTTTACACTGTCTAAAATTGGTGCCAATACAGGCGGAGCTCACGAAATTTCGTTAGCCTGGGATTTTTGTATATTAAAAGCACCCAGAAAACGTACAATCAGAACAATAAATTCACCAGGTTTTTAGTTAGTAAAAAGTTCATTTAAAGAATAAATCAGTTTCACATGTTCAGAAAAGCAAAATTCAGTACTTTTTTTGTCCTAGGAGTCCTAATTCTGGGAGCTTCTTCATGCCAGAAGGAAACTTCACGAACAACCGGATGGAATTATAATGATCCTCAAATGGGAGGATTTGAGGTTGCTGAAACCAAAGAGCAAATCACAGGTCCCGGCCTTATTGCTATCGAAGGTGGTACTTTCATGATGGGTGCTACTCAGGAAGACGTCCTCTATGAATGGAATAATATGCCACGTCAGGTTACAGTTTCCAGTTTCTATATGGATCAAACCGAGGTTAGTAATCTCGACTATCTGGAATACATTTATTGGCTAAACAGAGTATACGGACAGGATTTTCCGCTCGTTGTGCAACGTGCATTACCTGATACTTTGGTTTGGAGAAACAGACTTTCCTATAACGAGCCGCTTGTTGAAGTGTATTTCCGTCATCCGGCTTATCACGATTATCCGGTAGTTGGTGTTACGTGGCTGCAAGCCAATGATTATGCCAATTGGCGTACCGATCGTGTGAATGAAATGTTACTGATAAAAGCTGGTATTCTGGATTTTGATCCAGATCAGCAAAATGAAAACAACTTCAATACCGAAGCTTATTTGGCAGGGCAATACGAAGGTCTTGTATTAGACGGAAAGCAAGACCTCGATCCCAGTGGAACTGGCGTGCGAAATGTACGATTCGAGGATGGTTTATTATTGCCAAAGTATCGCTTGCCCACCGAGGCTGAATGGGAATATGCAGCTTTGGGTTTGGTTGGAAACACCATGCAGGAAAGGGTTGTTGAAAGACGTGTATATCCTTGGAATGGAGATGGATTAAGAACAGACGACAATAAGTTCTATGGTAGCTTTGTAGCTAACTTTAAAAGAGGAAGAGGTGATTATATGGGTGTTGCAGGTAGCCTGAATGATGGTGCTGATTTACCCGCACCGGTTGGTTCTTACTGGCCAAACGATTATGGCCTTTACAATATGGGAGGTAATGTTTCAGAATGGGTTTTGGATGTTTATCGCCCACTTTCTTTTGAGGATGTAGCAGATTATAATCCTTACCGTGGAAATATTTTCATGAATAAAAAACGTGATGCAGATGGCTTCCTGGCCGAAAAAGATTCATTAGGACGAATGGTTTATGTTGAAGTAACTCCAGAAGAAGCGGCCAGCAGAAAAAATTATCGTCGCGGATATAATGTAAACTACGGTGATGGTGACTTTATGTCTTCGATTCAGGATGACTGGAGCACTCCTCCTGAAAATCAAAAAGAAATGACAGATCAGATGTATGAGTATGGCGTAACGTCTTTAATATCTGATAAAGCGCGTGTTTACAAAGGAGGTTCATGGGCCGATGGTCCTTACTATCTTAGCCCGGGTACGCGCCGTTTCCTCAATGAGGATGAATCGGCCAGCTCTATAGGATTCCGTTGTGCGATGAATAAGGTTGGTAGTTCGCTCGTAAACCGTTAAGAGATAAAAAAATAGATTTTATTTTTCTCAAGGGCCCCGTCTGCCGATGGGGCTCTTCTATTTAAATAATTTAACACTTGTTAGCGTGAACTGCAAATCGGGTAATTTTGTTTCATTTAGATAATCTTGCAGAATGAAAACACTTGAATCACTTTATGAGCTGTTTTTGGTAAATGGAAAAGTCAGCACAGACAGCAGAAAAATAGAACCAGGAACCATTTTTTTTGCACTAAAAGGTGATAATTTTGATGGTAATCAATTCGTAATTCAGGCGCTGGAAAAAGGCGCTGTTGCTGCTGTGTCAGAAGATGTCGCACTGAAGGATCATCCTAAAGTATGGGTTGTTGAAGAACCATTAAAGACGCTCCAGCAGTTAGCTGTTATGCATCGCAATGCAATGCCTGCCACAGTGATTGGTATTACTGGATCAAATGGTAAAACAACAACAAAAGAACTGATTGCTGCAGTATTGGCCAAAAAATTCAAAGTACATTATACGCAGGGAAATTTAAACAACCATATCGGTGTCCCATTAACGCTTTTGCAACTCACTCCGGATGTTGAAATGGCAGTAATTGAAATGGGTGCCAATCATCAGGGAGAAATTGCTGCTTTGTCGCGATTAGCCATGCCGCATTTTGGATTGATTACAAACATAGGGAAAGCGCACCTTGAAGGTTTTGGTGGCATAACAGGCGTGATAAATGCAAAAAGCGAGTTGTATGCCTACATCGATGATTTTGGTGGCCAATTGTTTGTAAATTCAAGCAATGAATTATTAGACCGCTTATCCGCAAATATTAAACGTTTTACTTATGGTCTGGATAATAAAGCTGAAGTGTATGGTGAGTTAGTATCAGAGGATCCGTTTTTGACTTTGGTGTGGGAGTTTAAGTCAAAAAGAGCTTTGGTTCAAAGCCAGATGGTTGGGCACTATAATTTCGAAAATATATTGGCTGCTATTGCCATTGGAAATTATTTTGATGTTGATCAGAATGATATTGTAAATGCCATAGAAAACTATCAGTCTCAAAATCATCGTTCACAAATCATTGCTACTAAAAGAAATAAGCTGCTTATGGATGCTTATAATGCCAACCCTACAAGTATGGAAGCCGCTTTGATTAATTTTTCAAAACAATGTAGCCAAAAATCTATGCTTATCCTGGGAGATATGCTTGAACTTGGAAAGGATAGTGAGGCCGAACATGCCAATATTCTTAAATTGGTTATTGATCTTGGTTTTAAAAATGTGATACTTGTTGGGCCTGAGTTTGGGAAAGTTTATTCAGGCAACGACTGGATGCAAGTAGCTCATGTGGATGAGCTTGCAGAAAAATTCCGGAAAGAGGCTCCTATAGGATATGATATTTTTTTAAAGGGTTCACGGGGTATACACCTTGAAAAAGTATTGCCTTTTTTATGATAAAGGAATCTTATAAAGTTATTGGATTAATGTCTGGTTCTTCACTGGATGGTGTTGATCTTGTTGGGGTTAACTTTAATAAAGAGTCTGATCAATGGAGATATACTTTTTTTGCAACGCGTTTTATTCCTTATCCCAACGAATGGAAATCAAAGCTTAAGCAGGCTTTTCATCTTTCGAAAACAGCGCTGGAGAAACTTGACAAAGCCTATGGAAGCTATTTGGGAGTATTGGTTAAAGACTTTGTTCAGGAATTTCAACTGGAACCAGATTTTATTTCTTCGCACGGGCATACGATTTTTCATCGGCCCGAAGCGGCTTTTACACTTCAAATTGGAAGCGGACAGGCCATGGCCGATGCTAGTGGATTGATGGTTATTAACGATTTCAGATCAGAAGATGTTGCAAAGGGTGGACAGGGAGCGCCTTTAGTCCCGATTGGTGATCAACTGCTTTTTTCTGATTATGATTGTTGCTTAAATATTGGTGGAATCGCCAATTTATCAGCTGAGCGCAAAAGGAAGCGGATTGCTTATGATATTTGTATTGCTAATCAGGCACTAAATTATATAGCGGGATTTAAAGGGCTCGATATGGATATTGATGGTGCCCTGGCGAAAAAAGGTAAGCTTATTCCTTCACTTTTTGAAAAGCTCGAAAAGCATGTTTACTACAAACAAAATCCTCCAAAATCCCTTGGAAGAGAGTTCTTTGAGACTCACCAAAAGCCTTTAATACAGTCCTATGCAGACGAGGTAGAAAATATTGCTTTTACTTTTAGCCAGCATATCGTATCTCAAATCAGTAATGAGTTAAATACTTTAAATGTGCATAAAGTATTGGTGAGCGGGGGAGGAAGCTTTAACTCATTTTTGATCAGTCATTTAAAAAGAAATACAAGCGCTCAAATAATTCTTGCAGATGAAACATTGATCAACTTTAAAGAAGCATTGATTTTTGCATTTTTAGGAGTTTTGAAACTCAGGGGAGAAGTAAATGCACTAGCCTCGGTTACCGGGGCAAATTCTGATAGTTGTAGTGGAGCCATATGGCATCCAAATTAAACCTGAGCTTATACTAAAGAAGGCAAAAATCAGTTATGTTAACAAGAAAAAGTTGATAATTGATGGGAGACGTTTTCTTTTTCAGGAGAAATTCAAAATACTTTTACAATAAAATTTAACCTATGCTCACAGCTTTTTTATTGCAGGTACAGTCAGCAGCCAACGATTTGGGTGGCGCAGCACTTGAAGCCGAACAGGGAGAACTCAGACTTTCAATACTTGATTTAGCCATGAAGGGCGGATGGATTATGGCTGTTTTGGGTGTTTTTTCAATTATTGCTGTTTATATTTTTATCGAACGCTACCTTGTTATCAGCAGGGCTTCAGGCAAGGACAAGCACTTCATGAATAACATTCGTGAGTTTATCCACGCCGGTAAACTGGATGCCGCCGTTGCCTTGTGTAAGAATAACCAAACTCCTATTGCCAGAATGATTGAAAAAGGACTTTCACGCATTGGCAAGCCATTGAATGATATCAATGCAGCTATAGAGAACGTTGGAAAACTGGAGGTGAGTAAGCTTGAAAAGGGCGTAGCTGGTTTGGCAACTATTGCCGGAGCGGCTCCCATGCTGGGCTTTTTGGGTACAGTAATTGGTATGGTAAGAGCATTTTATGATATGTCGATGGCCGGTAATAATATCGATATTGCTTTGCTGTCTTCCGGAATTTATCAGGCAATGATTACAACTATTGGCGGGTTGATCGTAGGTATCCTGGCCTATATTTTTTATAATGTATTGGTATCCAGAATAGAAAAAGTAGTTTACCTGCTCGAAGCCCGCGCAACTGAGTTTATGGATGTATTGCATGAACCAGCCCGATAAGGAGAAAGATTATGGCTATTCAAACAAGAAATAAACGCAATGTAAATTTCAGTACGGCTTCTATGTCGGATTTGGTGTTTCTGTTGTTGATTTTCTTCATGTTGACTTCAACACTTGTCGCACCCAATGCCATAAAATTGCTTTTGCCATCCAGCAAAAGCAAAACAATGGCCAAACAAACCATTACGGTTTATATTGATCAGAATAACCAGTATTTTGTTGGTGAAAGCCGCGTAAATGCTGATGAGTTGGAGCGCAGGCTATCTGCTGGTATTGCAGGCGAACAGGAGGCAACTGTTGTGTTAAGGTCAGATAAAACTGTGGCGGTGCAGTATGTGGTGAATGTGATAGATGCCGTCAATGAAATCAATCAGAAAACTGGACAGAAGCATAAAGTGATTTTGGCAACCTCATCAAAACAATGAAAATTTTTAAAGACAAGGATCGTAGAAAAGCTTTGATTGGAACGATAATTTTCCATTCAGTGCTTTTGCTTGCCTTGGTTTTTATGGCATTAACCACACCTTTACCACTTCCAGGTGAAGAGGGCGTTGAAGTGGATTTAGGCTACTCCGATCAGGGTATGGGGTGGGTGCAACCTGATGAACCTGTGCAGGAAATGGCTCCGGTTACCCCTCCACCGGTTCAGGAGTCTGTTGAGGAAGTTATTGAAGAAGAAATTGTTACGGCTGATAATGAAGAAGTCCCTCAGATAGAGGAAATTGAGCAGGAAGAACCCGAAGAACCAGTAAAACAGGAAGAAATTGTTGAGCCTGAGCCAGAGCCTGAACAAAAAATGGAACCTCAGGAAGAGCCGGAACCTGTAAAGGAAGAAGAGCCAAAACCAGTAGTTAATGAACGTGCACTTTTTAAAGGAACTACTGGTCAATCACCTCAATCGGAAGGTGTTACAGGAAAGCCAGGTGATCAGGGGCGTCCGGAAGGTTTGCGCGATGTTAAGCGATACGATGGTCAAGGCGGACAAGGCGACGGACCAGCATTTAGTTTAGGTGGCCGTGGTGCTAAATACCTGGAAAAGCCAACGGAACAATTCAAAGAGCAAGGCGATGTGGTGGTGGATATCTGGGTTGACCGGCAAGGGATAGTAAAGCGTGCTGCTGTGAGTCCAAAAGGAACAACAATTATCGATCCCGACTTGCGTAATATCGCTGTGAGAGCAGCCTACAAATCAACCTTTAGCGAAGACCCAACAGCCATTGACCTGCAAAAGGGTACAATCACTTATACCTTTATTATCAGACAATAGTTGCGTATTTTTTTGTCTGATGCAGAAATCTAATATGCTTCTCTTAATTGACTGATACACCAGCTAATCTTTCGCTTTTCTGAAGTAGTGTTTCCAAAAAAGTGTATTTTTGATTTCTAACCGTCGGAAATGTCAAAAAACAAAGAGCTGCAGTTTACTGTAAAATCCATTGCAGTGCTTCCATTTGTCAACAGAAGCACTGATAAGACTTTCGAGTATTTCAGCGATGGCGTTACAGAAGAAATTATAAACGGCCTGACAAAAATCGATGGGTTAAAAGTCACCTCGCGAACTTCTTCTTTTTTCTTTAAAAACAAATCAATTCCGCTGAAGCAAATTGCAGCACAATTAAATGTGGAGATTATCCTGGAGGGTAGCGTCAGAGTTGCCGGAGATAATTTGCGAATTAGTGCACAGCTGATAGAAGCTGAGCATGATTTTCACTTTTGGTCAGAGTCATGGGATAGGAAGTTGGAAAATGTTTTTGAGGTACAGGATGAGATCAGCTTGTTGATAGCTGACAAATTGCGCGAACAATTTGGGCATTTGGAGATTGCAGAGCACCTGGTTGAAAAGAAAACAGATAACCTAGATTCCTACCGTAATTGGCTTAAAGCCAGATATTTTTTTAATAGATGGAATCCGGATGATGTAAGCAGATCAATAAAGTATTTTGAAAAATCAATTCAAAGCGATCCTACTTTTACGGAAGCATGGGTGGGTTTGGCTGATGCTTATGGCTTTATGGCTACTACCCAATTTATGCCTCCCGAAGAAGCCTGGAAAAAGAATATAGCTTGCACACAGAATGCCTATAAACTCGATCCTGAGCATGCTGGTGTGCATTATTTGATGGCCAATTTGTCATTTTTTACGGATAGCAATTTTGCGGATGCGTTGGCTCATACTCAAAAAGCAGTTGAGTTGAAACCTTCATACCCTGAAGCACAACAATTTATGGCTTTCCTGTATATTTTGGCCGGCGATTTCGAAAAGGCAAAATATCATTTGCAGTTTGCACTTGCTGTTGATCCATTAAACCAGGAAACACTTTTTTACGAAGCGTATTATTTGTATCGAAATAGGGAAATAGATCAGGCAATCAGGGTTTTGGATGAATTACTTAGCAATAATCCTGATAATATACCGGCATTTGTGGTGAAGGCATACTGTAAGTTAATGAAAAAGCAGTACAACGAACTACTTCCCATTATTGAAAATGCTTCTGAGAAAATCCTGATAAAAACAGAAAAACTTGGGATTTTAACTCTGCTTTTTGTGCTGCAAGAAGATGAAGAAAAGGCTGGTCATTATCTGGAGCTGCTTGAAAGTGAGGCAGAAAATCCAATGGCATTTCAGGCACATTCTTATTTGTTTTTGGCTTATGCCAACCTGCACCGGTTGGATGCTGCATTCGACTTATTGGAAAAATCTCTTAAAATCAAGTCTTCGATTTTATTGCTCAGCTATACCGATCCCTTGGTGAATAGTTTGGTTCAAGACAAGCGGTATAGGGTTTTTCATGAAAAACTTTATGGAAAAATCCAGTTGCCAACAGCTGAAACAGCCAAGAAACAACTACTGGACGAAAAAACCTGTTTGGCCTTTGATGAACGCCTTACAAATTTTATGGAAAAAGAACAGCCTTTTCTGAATCCAACAATTACTTTGAGAGGATTGGCTGCCCTGATCGAAATACATCCCAATCAATTATCATGGTTGCTCAATGAATTTAAGGGGACAAGATTCAATGAATTCATTAATAAGTATCGCCTAATGCACTTTATTAAGCTCATTAAAAATCCTGAAAATGCGAATTTCTCAATTCTTGTGCTGGCCTATGAAAGTGGGTTTAATTCAAAAACTGTTTTCAACACCTTCTTTAAGAAGGAGACAGGTGTTACTCCTGCAGCGTATCTCAAAAACTTAAATGCATAAATAGGTTCTGATTTATAAATCCGAATCATTGTGTTATTTATCCGAACTTTTAATCATTCGGGTAGCTATAGTTTTGCTTTCAAATATCAAATTATTAAAATCTAAAGTATGAAAGCAAAATTAATGAAGGCCATGATGGCCAAAGGATATGGTAATTTTAATGTTTTAAAAATGAGTCAGGTAGCTATTCCGCTACCAAAGGAAAATGAAGTATTAATAAAGGTTTATGCCAGCTCGGCAACCAGGGCTGACACTATGATGTTATCAGGTAAACCTTATTTTGGACGGTTGTTCACCGGGCTAAGAAAACCAAAACACTCCATTCCGGGAACTGGTTTCGCAGGTGAAGTGGTCGGCAAGGGCAAGCAAGTGAAAAGTTTTAGTATTGGCGACAAAGTTTTCGGCGAAACAACATTGGGTTTTAGCACCAATGCAGCGTATGTTGCTGTTCCGGAAAGTGGTGTCATTTTGCCATTGCCTGAAAACATGAGTTATACCGAAGCTGCTCCTGTTTGCGATGGCGCGCTAACTTCAATCAATTTTTTAAAGGAGATTGGAAAGATTAAAGCTGGACAAAAAATATTGATAAATGGCGCTTCTGGCAGTTTGGGTACAGCTGCAGTTCAATTGGCACATTATTTTGGAGCGGAGGTAACAGCAGTTTGCAGTGCTGCGAATTTTGGTCTTGTTAAATCATTGGGAGCTGATAATGTTATAGATTACAAAAAACAAAGCATTTCTGAAATTAATGACAGCTTTGATATTGTGTATGATACTGTAGGTAAGAACTCATTTGTTCAAGCCAAAAAAGTGCTGAAAAAAGATGGGGTTTATATTTCTCCTGTTCTAAAGTTTTCATTGCTGATTCAAATGATCTGGACATCTTTGTTTAGTGCAAAAAAGGCCAAATTTGGCGCTTCCGGCCTTAAATCCGATAGTGAACTGCGTAGTTTGGTTTTGGAACTCATTGATATCTACAAAGCCGGGAAACTTAAAACCGTGATTGATCGCCAGTTTCCACTTGAGAAACTTGCCATGGCACACAAATATATTGTTGCAGGTCATAAAAAAGGTAATGTAGTTATTGTTGTTGAACATTAAAAGCAATCCAAAATGAACAGGAAAGAAAAGTTGTCAGCACTTGTCGCAGGGTTTAGTTTAATAATAATGGCTGTTGCAGCAGCTTTTGCATTTGGTTATGTGCATCAAAATCTTGTGGTAGAGTCGGCAGGTGAAACTTACACTAATCTGCTTGAAAACAGGGCTTTGTTCAAGCTTGAAATTGCTGCATGGATCGTAATTTTTATTGCAGATATATTAGTGTCGTTCAGTCTATATGTGTTTTTTAAGCGTGGAAATAAAACTATATCTTTTGTAACCGCTTTTCTAAGGGTAGTTTATACGCTGATTCTTGGTGTAGCAATTTATCAGCTCATCGCTGTTGATCAGGGCTTAAGTCGTATACAAGAGGCCAGTGATATTTATGTTTATCTCTTAAATTTTCACAACATTTGGTCTGCCGGATTGATTGTATTTGGACTTCATCTCATTGGATTAGCTTATCTTGCATCAGTTTCGCCAGGGATATCACGAATTTTTAGCTATCTGCTTTATCTTGCCGGCTTGGCATATATCTTCATTCATGGATCAAGGCAGATGGATCTTTTTGGAGAAGCATTCCTCATCCATGCCGAAACTATATTAAGTCTTCCGATGGCCTTGGGAGAGTTATTATTGGCAATTTGGTTGATTTTTAAAGGGCTGAGAAAATAGTATTGTAAATAATAGTTGAAAAATGAAAAAAGTATTTTCTTTCCTGTTTATTTTACCGGTAACGCTGGTGCTATTGTTAATTTTATTTTTATCCATTAAATATTCACCTGTTTATCTCTATCGCCTCATCACGCAAAATGTGGCTGATGTATATGATTATCAATTATATGAAAACAGAATTATTCAAGCTTCTGATGATCAGTTTAATTTCGTTTATCAACCCGATGAGGCCTATGTACAGTCACTCTTTCAGGAGAGAGTTGAAGGATATGGTTTTGAAAGCTTTGACGAATGGGCAGAGCAATCCCAAACAACAGCCTTGATTTTTATACGACGCGATACGGTTCTCTTCGAAAAATATTACAATGGCTTTTCAAGAGATGCTTATTTTCATTCGCAGTCAATGGCTAAATCATTCCTTTCATTTTTGATAGGAGCTGCCATTGATGAAGGTTTAATTTCAGGGGTAAATGATCCGATGACAAAATATATTCCGGAATTAAGCGATCGGGATACGCGTTTTGATAATATTACGATCAGGCATTTGCTTGAAATGCGATCGGGATTAGCATATAATACCAGTCTTATACCCGGAACATATATTCATGCTCCCTGGCATGATGAGGCAGTTGGGTATTATCATCCAAATGTGAGAAAGCTGTTACTCGAAAAAGTTAAAGTCGGTCGATCACCAGGTGAAATTTTCCAATACAACAATTATAACACAAGTTATCTTGGACTCATTCTTGAGCGTGCTACCGAAAAAAGTGTTTCACAATATCTGGAAGAAAAACTCTGGTCTAAAATCATGGCATATGATGCCTTATTTTCAGTTGACAGCAAAAAATCAGGATTTGAGTATATGCCGAGCCGGCTGATTGCCCGTGCTATTGATTATGCCAGGTTTGGAAGGCTTTTTCTAAAGGAAGGGAATTGGAATGGGCAGCAAATACTTTCAAAAAAATGGGTAAGCGAGTCAGTCAGGGAAAATGCTGCTATTCCGCGCGAGCAATACCCTGATTGGTTTGGGGAGTCGTGTAAACATGTGTATTACAGCTACCAATGGTGGGGGCATGCCAATTGCGATGGCAGCTATCAGTTTGCCGCTTCAGGCAATTTGGGCCAAAACATATATATTATTCCTGATCAGGAAGTTATCATTGTGCATTGTGGGAATTTACTTGAACATTATAGTGATTTTGATTTGTGGCAGGTGGCTGAAAAGCTTCTTGAGTAAATACTATTTGAGATATGACAAAGAAAAACATATTTAGATTGGTTCTTTTACTTTCAATTCCTGTGTCATTATATTTTGTTCCCTGGGTAATTGTTTGGGCTTGGCTGCAACCGCTTCCTGATACAGTTCCCGAGCAAATCGATAAAGCGCTTGATTTAGGTTTTGAAGGAATCATTGTTTGTGTTGATCAGGCTGATAGAGATCCTGTTTCCTACGCTGCTGGCTGGCACAACAGCGAGACAAAAACACCTGCCGACCCAAAAGCATTGTTTAAAATTGCAAGTATCGGTAAATTGTATGATGCAGTGGCTATAACCAAGTTAATTAGTAGCCGACAATTGGCTCTTGATCAAACGCTTGCAGAGCTATATCCGGAATTGAAGGGAAGGATTGCACATGCAGAAGCAATAAGCCTGCAAATGCTTGTGCAGCACCGCAGTGGAATACCCAATATGACAGAAACGACTGATTTTTGGATTAATCCTCCAAAAAACTCATCAGAAGCTTTGGAACGTATTTTGGATCAGCCTGCGAACTTTTTGCCTGGCGAAAAATATGAGTATTCTAATACAAATTATTTATTACTAAGCATGCTCATCGAGAAAGTGAGTGGCATAACTAAGTTTCAGTTTATTCAAGAAACAATTCTGAACCGACTGGGGCTAATGAATACATTCGCTTCGATACACGAAGTGGATATGAACCGATTAATGAGTGGTTATTATATTGGAGTTGAAAAAGATATAAAAACTGTTGACTATGGTTCGATGATTGCAAGCGCAGAAGATGTGGGTGTTTTTTTACGTGCTCTTAACGATGGTTCCTTATTTGACGAAGGAGAAAAGGAAATTTATGATTCGATTTATTTTTATGAGCATACGGGCCTTATTCCCGGCTATCAAAGCATAGCTAAGTATCACAAGGATATCGATGCGGTTGTAATACTGTTTACAAATACTACTGATTTTGATGGCTATCAGTGGAGCTTGTCAGAAATTGTTTATGACCGAATTGCTAAAATTCTACGTAAGTATGGTTAGCAAAAAGCTACAGTATGAAACAACTTAACGTGACAAAAAGGAAATGATATTATTTAATCCGGCTTTGAGTTGAATTAAGTCTTCCAGACTTAAATTGCTTTCTGACAGTCTGCTTATCAATGCTTCCGGAATTTTTGATGCTTTTTCCTTAAGCAATTGGCCTTTTTCGGTGAGTTGCACAATTACTTTACGCTCATCCTGAATTGATCGTTTCCTTTCGATCAGTTTCTGTTGTTCCATGCGTTTTAGCAAAGGAGTAATTGTATTTGTATTAAGGAAGAGCTTTTTTGCAATATCATTGACAGTTTGGATATCTTTTTCCCATAAAACCATCAATGCCAAGTATTGTGGATACGTTATTTCAAGTTCATCCAATAAGGGTTGATATTCTCTTGTGATCAGACGGGAAGCCGCATAAACAGGAAAACATAATTGATTTTCGAGTTTGAGTTGTTCGTAAATCATAGGTTAATAATTCTTAATTCTATTGCTGCAATATTACAAAACAGGGAAACCTTTTGCGGGTTGCCTTAACTATTTGGATATTCTTTTTACTTTATTGCCTTCAGAAAATCTTCTTCCAAAGGAGAAATTGAAGGACCAAAATAATGAGTCAAAATACCTTTTTCGTTGACCAGGTATTTGCTAAAATTCCAATCGGGTTCATGTTCATTCCAACCATTTAAGTTTTTATTGGTCAGCCATTTGAAAACCTCATCTTGACCTGATTTTTTCACTACGGTTGTTTTTTTCATTACCGGAAAAGTAACCCCATAATTCAATTGGCAAAACTCAGCAATTTCATTATCATTCTTTTTTTCCTGTTCAGCAAAGTCGTTGGCCGGAAATGCAATGATAATAAGCGATTCGTCATACTTTTGATGCAGGCTTTGCAGCTCCGCATATTGGCCTGTATAACCACAGTTGGATGCCGTATTTACCAAGAGAACCTTCTTGCCTTTGAAAGTGCCAAAATCAATTGATTGATTGTTGTTTTGTTCAGCACTTAATTCATAAAATGAAACGGCAGGCAAGGCGGCGTCCTTGTTGATAAGTATAGTGCCATTTTTTCCTTTTTTACCCATTTTTCTGATCAAAGGATATAAATTGCGTAAGACCTTTTGTTTAAATGTTTCACTTTTAACAGTAGCAGTAATATTTGTATTCATTGAATATTTGATTTTATGTTAGAATTTCGACTTGTTTTTATAAAGAGTTTTATTAGGTTGCTTAATTCATTTGTTTCCGGATTAAACAGGCTTTCAGTGCTGCTGTTGACCAAAGCGCCCACGCAATCAATACTGGTTGAAAAAACAGCCTGATCAATCGTGCTAAGTCTGTATTTAAGCCAAATGCATCTGTTTGATTGATATACTGTGCAATATTTCCAGGAAAAATTATCACAAAAAACAGCGCGACAAACCATCCTGTCATGACTTTCCATTTTGGTAAAGCAATCAATGCAAGACCCAACAGGATTTCAACAATTCCTGAAAGTACTACCACCAAATCATCAGAAAAAGGAACCCAATTTGGCACCTGAGCTACAAATTCCAGTCGTGCAAACGTCAGGTGACTGATGCCTGCAAACAAAAGGTTCAATCCTAATAAAATACGAAATACTGTTTGAACCCAATTTGTGTTGATGTCACGAGTTCGTTTAACTATTGAAATAAGCTTTGTCATCACATTTAAATATATATCATAAAAGATTAAATCGTACACGATGCAAAATTAGTAATTTATTTAAGTCAAAAAAGTAAAATTGCATATTTATAGTAATTGTTTTTTAAGTAGCAGATATTCAATGTTATATAAATGGTTTATCTGCTAAGGCAACATGTTCTCACCACTTATTTATTTTCGGAAACTGGTATTTAATGCAAAAAAAAGACTGCACCGAAAAGCGCAGTCTTAATCAAATTATGGATTAGTTTATTATTTCCTGATCACAACAGGAATACTGCTAAAGGCAGCATTTGTTTTGTAACTCAGGATATAAACACCGTTTGGTAACGCATTAACTGGGATCTGAATGGTTTGTGCTTCATTTGAGATGATAGCTTCTTTCCAGATTTCCTTACCTAACATATTACTCAGGCTTAAAATAGCTTTATCTCCTGATGCATTAACTTCTAGTGTCAGGATAGTTGATGCAGGATTAGGATAGACTTTAATTTGACCATTTGCAAATTCGTTAATTCCAATTGTGCTAAAGAGATCAATTGTCAGGCTTTCGCTCCATTCACTTTCACCACAGTAGTTGATAGCCTTGGCGCTTATTGTTGCCTCACCCCGGTAATCAGAATTCCATGCTATGGTAGCCTGATTCATTTCGGTTGTCAAAACACCTGCTTCTTCAGGAGCAAGTTCCCAGGAGTAAGTTTCTGCATCTGCAACTTCTACAATATTGTATTCGCTGCTGGTAACCTCATATAGGTCGAGTGCAGTTGGACCTTCAGGGATTGCAGGACTTTCAGGTGCGTAATCCATTTCAATCGTAACCGTACCTTCGGCAATATTCATACAACCATTGCCATCTGCAACACTTGTTAATGTCATGCTCATCGGTTCAGTAGGCGTCATAGTCATTTCGTAAATCTCTGTTGTAATTTCCATTGGATCAATCAAATCCTCCATCATAACCATCCATGGTGCTTGTCCGGTAAGCGTAATTGTAACCATTGCTTCGTCTCCCTCGCATATGGTTTGATCTCCACTGATTTGTGCTGTTGGAAGGGCATGAATCATGAGGTTAAAACTTGTACTGGTACCTTCGCAGATTCCTTCAGAAGCAGCTTCAAGCATTAAGCTTACAGATCCATTGGCAATATCTTCCTCACCAGGAATATAAACCGGCAATACAGCTGTTTCATCTTCAAAAACACCGTCTCCGCTACTGGTCCAGAGGAGGCTTGCATAATTAACAGCTTCACCCTCAGTAAAAATGTAGTTTTCGCCTGCGCAAATAGCTGCCTCTTCACCATAATTAAGTTGAGGAGCCTGGTGTATAACCAATAGCATTTCATCAGTTACCGGTTCATCTTCTCCTGTGGCTGTTAAAGAAATAGTAACACTACCAGCAGCAATATCTGCCTCGCCAGGGGTATAGACAGGATTGATTACTAAATTATCATCAAAAGTTCCATCACCAGAAGTGCTCCAGCTAAAACTTTCATAATGATCAACATACCCTTCAATCTGAACAGCTTCTGATTCGCATGTTTCTGCATCATAACCTGCCCATGCTACTGTAGTAATTTCCGGAGGCAGCACCACAAAGTCTATCCAGGCGCAGTCTTCACCATTTGATACAGAGCCATCTTTGGTATATTCCCAACGGAATTGATGCAGTCCTTCTTCAACGGGATAACTTGCTTTAGTCCAGGAAACATTTCCGCTCCATTCTCCTACTTTAGAGCCATCAATATAAAACTTAAGGAAGTCGTAATTGCTTTCTGAGGAAACTTTGTAATAGAAAGAAATAGTATCTGTGCTACCTGCTTCGTAGCCTACCATGATTTGAGAACTTTGGCTGTCGCCAATTGTTCCTGATTTTGCTGCAAAGGTTCCTTCATAAGGATTTTGATCAGTAAGTTCCCAGGGTTGGTTACCACTGAATATCCAGTCGAAGTTTTCAAAACCACCACTTTCAAAGTCTTCTACAATCAAACCAACTTTTGTTGAGAACAATCTGGAGGCAGCATAAGCTCCTGAACTCATGGTGAGTTCAAATTCTGCTGCAACACCTACAGGAGAAGCAGGGTTGACAAACACTTCGAATATTGCTTCGGCAGCGCTTCCTGCTGCAATTGATTCAAATTCAACAGTTCCTGTAATTACCTCAACAAAAGGGTTCATCATTGTCAAGAATGCTTCAGTAATTTGGGCATCGCTATGTCCTTCATTTTCCAAATTGAAATGCATTGTGGCTGTTTCGCCCGGATCAAGCCTGCCATTGCTGTTACCTTCGCTATCATTAACTGTATAGTTGCCAATACTAAATTCCGGCGCAAAAGCATTTAAACTAAAACTGCTTGTCCAGCTTTCATCACCACTATTCATTGTAATATCAAATGCAATGGCAGTATTGTCAGGAATGTCATCGGACACTTCAAAAGCAAACACATTCTCCAGCATAAAGATTTCACCTGCTGGAATGTTGCCAAAATCAGCACTGTTCTGAGTTATGGTAATATAGGGAGATTCAGTAGTAATGCTTGCTGATACATCATCGGCATTTTCATTTCCGACATTTTTAAGCGCGATATCCAAAAGAATTGTTTCACCAAAGTCAATTTGCCCATTACCATTGCCGTCGTCATCATGCACTACGTTTTGATTAAAAATAACATAAGCACCATCAGGTGGAATACATTCAATCATTTGCTCATAGCGGAAATAGTTTTGTTTTGTGATAGTTATCCTTATTTGTGTTCCCGGCTCCTGAATTGTAATTGGCACCTGTGTTGTGCCGGCAACAGCTTCAGCTGTTCCAATAATTTCATCTCCAACTGTTAATGCAATCCATGCACCTTCTTCCACGGTAACTTCAAAAACATCTAAACCACTCAACAGAACCGGCATATGGTTAACTGCCAGGTCTTGTGGCATTTCTGAGTAGATATTCAAAAAAGCATCGCCATGATGATGGAAAAGGTTATAAGTGATAGGTTTGTGTTCCGGGTTATAAGGCCAGCTGGATTGTTGCAGGAAAATCTTACCAGCTGCATTGGCATAAGCAGGGAAGATAGCCCGTGCCGGAGGAGTACTGCCATAATCAGGCATAAATTGAGGCCACATATTGTCATAGGCTCCCCACACATAGGTGTCGTTTACAAAAGAATAGGAAACCTCCGTTGCAGCAACAATACCAACTGCTCCCCGGTTAAGCCTGTGGAATTTTTCTGCAAATGATTCGCTTCCGATATTAAATTTACCAGTCAGGCAGTTAACACTCCATACAAAAGTAAGGTCATCATTATTCAGGCCTGACAGGTCACTATTGCCATAATCTGGTTCTCCCCATCCACCTTCATAACCGTGATCACGGTGCTGAACCATAAAGGCACCACTGTTAATGTCGTTATTCAAACGGGTGGCATTTCCGCCCCAATCTGTCAGGTGACCAGTTGTTGCAGGAACATAATTTAATCCCATCGGACCAAAGTAGTTCACGACCTGAGAAGTATTGGCATTTGATGACCATGAGCCTCCCGGAGATCCTGAATAAATTGCATTTTCCCGGACAGGGTTTTTTCCGAGACCATGTTCCCAGAATCCATTGATGATTTCTGAGCACAACTGGAACCAACGCTCTGTTTGCCAACCCATGGCAGTAACAGGATTGTCATAAAAAGCCTGATTTACAGGAGGTGTGCGTTCATATTCCAAAAACTTATTTATCATCGTTTCCAGTTGTGCAGTATTATTTGCTGTTATGCGTGCAAAAACGATGTCGGGTAATTTATTGCCTGTAACATCAGCAAAAGGATTGTCTGATATATAAGGATTATATCCTCCTGGATGGTCATTTAACAAATGAGAAATAAGGCCTAAAGTTCCGTTGGTATTATAATCGCCAAGCATCAATACGGCTGAGGGAGGAGTGTCCCAGTTATTGTAGGCATCATTGAAATAACTCTCAAAAGCTGCAACAGTATTGCCGCCAATATCATTTACGTCAACTACCATAGTGCTGATACCCTGATGCACGCGAAACAACCTGATACTATCAGCCCAGCTGACAAAATCTTCATTATCAGGAATTACAATCAGGTATTCAGCTCCTGTTTCACGGGTTGCGTTTCCGGCCTGATTGTAGCTAATTTCAGGTAGTTGATCTGCATTCAGCACCATGTCCTTTAGAATAGGATCCCACCAGCGACTACGCAAACGATTATCGCCAAATTGTCCGTTGCCTCCTTCAAAAACAACTTCGAATTGAATATCATGATAAACAATCAGTTGTTTTTGAACAGGATTGTACTGAAATGGCGTGATACCAAGCATTACAACATCCACTCCGCGAATCTCATCAACAGCTGAAAGTAAGAATGGCTCAGCAGGATAAAGTCCGTCTTTACTGTAAATACTATTGTCTTTACTGTAATCAGCCGGGCTATCATCAGTGTCCAGTTGAATGGGCGCTGCCGGTAATAGATCTACATTTTCAATTACCTCTTTTTGATAAGCAAGTATTTCGAGTCGTGCAGTTGCACCTTCAGGCACCGCAATGTAACGGCTGCTGCCAGGTAAGTTGGGAGCTCCCGGATTGTTGGGTAAATAAATGCCATTCAGGCTGATAACCTGACCTGAAGCTTGTTCCATCTCAAGTGTTTCAAGTGTCATTTGTGGAATGCTGTGTCTGATAACAGCACTGTTGCTTCTTGAGGATTCCAGTTTAAAACCTTCTTTGGAGCTATTGTTATCAAATTGAAATTGAAGTGATTGTGCCTGCAGATTTCCTAAAAGCAGTATCATCGAAACTGCAAAACCTGCCATGCGTAGTATAAAACGCTTTTTCATTGGATAAGGGTTTGATTATAAATATGTTTCATCAAAAAACAAAAGATAAAGAACGACAAATGTTTTGATGTAAGAAACAAAAATAGTTATTCCCATTTAACAAAAAGCTTAATTGGTTGATGTTTAGATAATTTAGAATGATTATGAATTAAACGTATACCATTGATCAGAAAACTGATATTACGACTGATTTTGATATTTCTTTAGTTGAACAAGATTAATTAGTTGCCTAAATGCCTTTAAAAGGTTATATTTGAATGTGTTTAAGCCATTGATTTTTTTTATTAGGTATAAATATTGAATATTCAATTAATGTGTCAGTTTAAGAAATAATTCAAATAATTATTAGAAAAATTCCCGATATTGGAATTATTCTTAAAATATAGAAAATAGAACTGAAAGTAAATGTTTTAACTTGCATAAAATCAGTTATATGGATTTTTTGGTATATTAGTTGAATAATAATTTGACAAAATTTAATTTTGAAATCATGCGTATTAAGTATTACCTCTTCAGTCTTATTTTGATTGCTGCACTTTTACAATCGTGCCGAAAGGATAATAACAACAATAACTCCAGTAATTCTCCGGAAAAATTTGTTGACTTACAAGTTGATAAATCATTCAATTTTGAGAGTTTTCAAAATGTTCAAACAGCTATTCAGCTCACTAACAGTCGTATTGCGGGGGGCGAGATTGTACAGATTTACGATGGTTATCCGAGCGAGGGAGGTAAACTGATTTTGACCGGAACAGCCAATGCACAAGGTTTGTTTACTTTGCCTGTGCGACTGGCTTCACGAATGAATGAAGTTGTAGTGGGAAGGCTCAATGCTTTCGGGCAAAATGAATTTGTAAAGGTTCCTGTTGCAGGAAACAAAATCTCATTCGATTTTCAACCGGTATCAATAAACCAAAAAGTGGTTGATCCATTTTGTGATTGCGATGCAGATGACGTTCTTCCAAACAATTTTAATGCAAATTTAACTATTTCCCAAGGGGAAACACGCTGCGTTGCTGCTGGTAATCATGCTACTATTAAAAAGTTAACAATCAGAAATGGGGGAACCTTAAAAGTATGCGGAACAGCCTCTGTAAACAGATATCAAAATACATCAAGCGATGCAATGGTCATGGTTTCTCCTTCTGGAAGTCTCACATTACCAAAACACAAAATAGAATATTCAATTCAAAATTATGGGAATCTTAATATCTCTGGCAATGGCACCATTAGCTACGATGGCTTACTCGAAAACTGGGGTACTGTTGCAATAACAATTAAGATGGTTTTTAGTGGTGAAATGGTTAACCATGGTACAATTACCTCCAGTAAAGATTTTCAATTGGTTGCAAATGGTTCAGTAATAAATAATTGTGAGTTTTTGCTTACAAGCGGTGATGACTTTAAGCAAAATGGAAGCCTTATAAACAACGGTTATCTTTATGTGGATGGTGAAGCAGAATTTACTGGAAATGGTAATGATAGAACTGAGTTGGGACAAGGTAGCCTGATTGAGGCTGATGAGTTTAAAATTAATGGAGAAATTGTTGGCCCTGAATCAGGTTATGCGCAAATTAAGGCTAATGATGATGGAGAAGTGAATAGTAGTGCTGATCTGTCTAATTTCGACCTTTGTGCTGATGATGCAGACTTTAGCAATAATGCTGATTATACCAATATCACCTTTTGCGAAATTTCAGTACCTGTGCCAGACTGCGGAACTTTTGCGGCACCTGAAATTACCAGCTCGCTTCAAATTGGTGGATTAGCTGGTGAAGCAATCACCCCCTATCAAATTACTGCCACCGGAACAGAACCTATCACTTATTCAGTTTCAGGACTGCCTGCTGGTTTAAGTTTTAATGCCAATACTGCAACCATTTCAGGAACACCAACCACAGCGGGCACCTATAATGTTGAATTGACAGCCTCAAATACTTTTGGTCAGGATGTAGAAACGCTGGTGATTCAGATTACTCAACCAATTGATCCACCTGTTATCACAAGTGTTCTAACAAAGCAGGCTACCGTTGGTGAGCCCTTAAGTTATTCGCTAACTGCAACAGGTACGGGACCAATTACATTAAATGCCACAAATTTACCAGATGGGCTGGCCTTTGATTCAGAAACAGGACAGATTAGTGGAAGTCCGGCACAGGAGGGTGTTTACAGTATTACACTTAGCGCAACAAACTCAGGGGGAATAACTACAGAAACTCTTGTGCTTACGGTTGGCACGGCTCCGGAGATTACAAACGAACTTACCGCTTCAGGTACTGCTGGTGATCAGTTTACGACATTCATGGTTTCGGCAACAGGAACACCAAACATCACAATTGAAGTATCAAACTTACCTCAAAATTTAAGCTTTGATCCTGCAACCAATATGATTAATGGCACACCTTTGTTCCCCGGTGTTTACGAAGCGCTGATTACGGCTACAAATGCCTATGGTTCGGATGCTAAAACCCTTGTGATCACTATAAATGAAGGAATTCAGCCACCTGCGATTACAAGCCCGCTTACTGCTAACGGAACCGAAGAGTTTCCATTTAGTTACATTATTGAAGCCACAGGTTCGCAGCCAATGACTTTTGAGGCCATGAATCTTCCTCCCGGATTAACAATAAGTGGTAATACAATCAGTGGTGTTCCAACAACCGCAGGCACCTACAATGCCACCATCAGTGCTACAAATGCAGCTGGAACAGATTCAAAAACCCTTGTTATCACCATTGCTGAAGGAACAGCGAATGATACTGACGGAGATGGAATAGCTGATGATATTGATGCCTATCCAAATGATCCTGACAGGGCATTTAACTCCTACTATCCAAATGAAGTTGATTATGTGAGTGTAGCTTTTGAAGATTTATGGCCGGCTTATGGTGACTATGATTTCAATGATTTCGTAATTAACCTCAATTACAAAACTGTTACGAATGCCCAAAATTTAGTTGTGGATGTGATCGTAAAATATCAGATTATGGCTGATGGTGCTTCTCTTGACAATGGCTTTGGGCTTGTATTTGATGCCCTGCCTGAAACTGTTGAAAGTGTTGCAGGTCATATTGTAATGGGAAATGCAGTTGTGTATGACCCAAAAGGTTTTGAGGCTGGCCATACGAATCAAACCGTAGTTATCTTTATTGACAACATCAATCCTATTATGGAAGGTGGCATGGCCAATACTATTCCAGGCGGAAAGTATGTTCAAACAACAGTAAATACTGTTTCAATCAGCTTCAACACCCCTCAAGCTGACTTAGGACTTCCACCTTACAATCCATTCATTTTTGTGGATCAGGTGCGTAGTCATGAAGTGCATCTTAAAAATCAGCCACCCACAGCATTTGTTGATGCAGAGCTATTTGGCACTGCCAATGATGCAAGTAATCCTTCAACAAATAATTACTATGTTTCTTCAACCGGATTACCTTGGGCAATTGAAACACCAGTGAACTTTAATTATCCGATTGAGTCGGCTGATATACTTACGGCGCATCTTAAATTTGCAGCCTGGGCGCAATCTTCAGGACAGGAATATCAGGATTGGTATTTGGATAAGATTGGATATCGCAATGACGAAAACATTTATGTAATTCCGCAGTAAGAAACGAAGGGATATAAATTTAAACTCCGGATTATGAGCGTATAGTCCGGAGTTTATTCTTTTAAGAAAAGCAATTGCAGAAAATAGTTTTATAAGTCTAAAACCCGTATCCAAAGCCTATTCGAAACAATGGATTGGAATAGGGTGAATCTAATGTTTCATTCAGATTATAAAGTATTGTAATGGTTGCAAAAGCCCTTCCTCCAAAATATTGCCTGATACCTCCACCAATAAAAACACTGTGAACAGTGGCTCTTTCTTTATTGGTTATATCAAAAGTGAGCGGGTCGTAATACACTTGCTCATAGCTTAACAACTCATTTTCGAGATGAGCAAAAATTCCTCTAAAAATTTCGTAAGTTGTATAAAATCCACCTCCGTAGTTATTGGTTGAAAATTTTAGTTTGTTTTGGTTGTAGCTGTAATAATTGTAGGTAAGCCTGGTGCCAAATTCCCATGCAGGTGTGATCCTGTATCCGATTTGAGGCGAAACAATTATATTAGAGCCGTAAGTGGAAAATCCCAGGCCAAAATCACCACCGAACACCCATTTTTTTTCAAATTGGGGTTGTTCATTTAAAAACTGAGCTTTGAGTGAGGATGTATAAAAGAACAAGCAACTTATCACCAATAAACACAAAATTTTGATTGCTTTCATAACAACAAAGTGTAATTTGAGTAAGCGAAGATAATAAATTGTTTATTGGTATATCAAAGATTGAGGCTTAAAAGCTACTATTAAAATTAACTAAAACTTTCCTTTTGGAAAGGAATTGAATTTGAGTTTTTATTGCATCCTTACTTTCCAATGACAGGAATTGATCAGAGATGATTAAATAAATTAGTAGCGTATGTTTTGATCAAAGCACCTTAATCACTGGTGCAAGGCTACATCTTTATAATCTTGCATGCGCTGTGTTCAAGATATAGTTTCAGCAGCGCTTATGCGTTTAGCCTTTCCAAAGTACCCCAAAAAGCACCCATGCAACTGCAAGGGTTACTAAAATATTAAAAAATTGTGCAATGAGAAACGCATACAATGGTTTGCCTTTACCCATTTTAATAAGGTCAGCAAATCTGGTTTCCAGGCCAATACTTACAAAAGCCAGATTAAACCACAGCGAGCGATAGCTTTTTATTGTTTTGCCTGCTTCAACAGCCGTTTGGTTGTCGATAAAAAATGAGAAGATCAGCGATACCAAAATAAATCCCAGTACGAATTTCGGGAATCGATCCCATATCACACGCAAACCAACTTTTTCGCCATTGGGGTTCGTTTTGGATCCTTTTAAGGTCCAAAAGACTGAAATCAGGAAAGCTGCAATTCCAAGCAGTACATTTTGAGAAAACTTGATTATAGTGCTGAATTTTAGGGCGATATCTCCTGCGATGGTGCCACCTGCCACAACAGCTCCTGTTGTGTCAATCGAGCCACCCAGCCAGGCGCCCGTTACTTCATCAGGCAAATTCATCCATTTGGCCAATAATGGCATAAATATCATCATGGGGATAGCTACAACCAAAACCAAAGAGATGACATAGCTTAATTTTTTGCTGTCGCCTTTAATAGCACCGGCTGTTGCAATAGCAGCAGAAACACCACAAATACTCACAGCACTGGCAAGCATCACACTCAATTCTTCATCAACTTTTAGTTTACGGGCAATCCAGTAAGCAAAATACCAAACGGTTACTACGACAATAACAGCTTGTGCAACACCATACAAACCGGCTTTCATAATTTCGGTAAACAGTATGCTTGCTCCCAGCATCACCAGGCCAATTTTAATATAAAATTCACTCTGAATACCAGCTTTGAGCCATTCGGGTGTTTTAAGTACATTGCTTATAAAAAGCCCGATAACCAAAGAAAACAGCACGGTTTCCAGTCCCAGGTTTTTCATGGATCCGCTACTGGCAATAAATTGAGCAATCATCGAAAGAACAAATACTACAGGGAATGCTTTTAATAGTTCTTTTCCCCGATTTCCCATCAGCCAGGTGCCTGCAAGCGCAAAAAAGAAAAAGTACAGAAACGTCATAAGCAAACGCAAAGTGTTTCCTGAAGTAAAAACTTCAGTGCTTAATACTGTCCAGTCGTTCCAGCCTGTTTTAGGGCCAAATTGTGGAATTACGGGAAAAAATGAAGTGGCCAGAACAGCCAAAATCATAAAACTGCCAACGGCAACGGATGCCCAATCTTCGTTGAGCCTGAGTTGTCTGGTCATTTGATGGTGATTTTTGTGACAGGCAAATATAGAAAAATGTCATTTTCTGAAGATCACTTTTGATTCAAAAACCCGGGAAGCTGTTTTTGTTGATTTTTCCTGTAATTTTGAAGTCTCAAAAATATGCTCTTAATGAAGCTGTCGATCGTTATTGTTAATTACAATGTAGAACACTTTCTGGAACAATGCCTTCACTCTGTGCGAAAAGCTATTCAAAGGATTGATGCCGAGGTTTTTGTGGTTGACAATAATTCGGTTGATGGTTCTCTTAGAATGCTTGAGAAGAAATTTCCTGAAGTAAGGATTATTGATAACAAGCTTAATGTTGGTTTTAGCAAAGCCAATAATCAAGCCATAAGGCAATCGAAAGGGGAGTATGTTTTACTACTGAATCCGGATACTGTTGTGGAAGATGATACTTTTGACAAGGTAGTGGCATTTATGGACGAACATAAAGATGCTGGCGGATTGGGAGTAAAAATGGTTGATGGTACCGGTAAGTTTCTACCCGAATCGAAAAGAGGCTTGCCAACACCTCAAACAGCATTTTACAAAATCTTTGGATTGTCTGCTGTTTTTCCGAAATCCAGGCGTTTTTCACGCTATCATCTTGGTTATCTCGATAAAGACAAAACCCATGAAGTAGACGTGCTTGCAGGTGCATTTATGCTGATGCGTAGGTCAGTGCTGGATAAAGTAGGTTTGCTTGATGAAGCATTTTTTATGTATGGTGAAGACATTGACCTGTCTTACCGCATAACATTGGCAGGATATAAAAATTACTATTTTCCGGAAACGAGGATAATTCATTATAAAGGGGAGAGTACCAAGAAAAGTAGTGTTAACTATGTTTTTGTCTTTTACAACGCGATGATCATTTTTGCTCAAAAGCATTTTAGTCAGAAACGTGCTTCCACTTTTACTTTTTTAATCAATATTGCCATCTATTTCAGGGCATTTTTGGCATTGATGTCGCGTTTTGTGAAAAGATCACTTTTGCCGGTAATGGATGCTGTTATTGGATTTGCCGGCCTGATTCTGATCAAACAGTTTTGGGGCGAATTCACTATTTATCGTGATGGTGGCGATTATCCACTTGTACTGGTTACCTTTGTATTGCCTGCCTATCTTTTGATATGGTTGGTATCCGTTTATTTTGGTGGAGGTTACGACAAGCCTTATCGTATTCCGAAAACATTGCAAGGTATTGGGATTGGCAGTTTGATGATTTTGGTTTTTTATGCCCTGCTTCCTGAGAACCTCCGGTTTTCGCGTGCATTAATATTGATAGGAACGGTTTGGTTAGGCGTATCGACAAGTTTTATAAGATTTGCAGCCTATTTATTAAAGATTGATGGTTTTTTGATGGGTGGAGACCTGAAAAAGCGCTTTTTAGTCATTGGACATGGAAAAGAGGCTATGCGGGTTTCTGATTTACTTCGGTCAACAGCAATTAAGCCAGAATTTGTTGGATTGGTGGAAACTATTTCGGATGAAAAGCTTCCGGAAAGTTTTATTGGTCATATACATCAGGTACCCGAAATGATAGCCATTTACCGCATCAATGAGGTAATATTTTGCTCAAAAGATTTGCCGCATCAAACTATTATTGATAAAATGGTTGCCTGGCATACTTCCGGTGTAGATTATAAAATTGCTCCTGAAGATAGTTTGTCCATCATTGGAAGTAATTCTATTAATACCAGGGGCGATTTGTATACCATAGGTATCAATGCGATCGACTCCATGCCGAATCGCAGGAGCAAACGCTTTTTTGACCTAATTAGCTCACTGTCAAGCCTGGTTTTATGGCCGTTAACGCTTTGGTTTGTCAAAAAACCATTCAGCTACTTTAGAAATATATTATTGGTTTTAATTGGAAAAAAAACCTGGATTGGATACTGTAGTGTCAAGCAACAGGAACAAAAATTGCCTGCCATCCGCAAGGGCGTGTTGTGTCCGGCTTCTGTTTTCAGAAAGACTGTCTCTGACGATAAGTTGATAGATCAGCTGAATTTACTTTATGCCAGAGACTATAATGTTTGGAAAGATGTGGCAATTTTTATAAAAGCTTTCCGATTGCTTGGAAATTAGTTTTGTTCAGGGCATTTTTCTGAAATTGTTTTTTGTACTTTTGTCCCCTCAATTTATTAGAAATTATTTTCATACCATATCATGCTCAGCAGAAGGCATCTCAGAGTAAAAGTTCTTCAGTCGGTTTATGCCTATTATCAATCTGGTAATAAAGATTTGAATCAGGGAGAAAAGCAGTTATTATTGAGCATTAACAAACTTTATGAGCTGTTCGTTTGGCAGTGTTCATTTCTAATTGAGGTAACAAGGTTTGCTGCGAACAGAATCGAAGAGAACAAGAAAAAACATTTCCCTACTAAAGATGATTTAAATCCAAATCTTCGATTCGTTGAACATAAGTTACTCAATACGCTGGCTGATAATATACAGTTCCGTAAGCTGGAAAACCTTTACAAAGTAAACTGGGGAGAAGAACAGGATATCGTTCGCAGGTTTTACCAGTTTTTAAAGGATACTCCTGAATACGAAAGGTTTATGTCGGACGAAGAACATGGTTTTGATAGTGAACGAAGGTTTTTAATTCAAATTATTGAAAAGTATTTTGCAGAGCAGGATTTGCTGCAAAGTTTTTATGAAGAACGCAGTATCTTCTTTGTTGACGATTATCACCTTGTTTCGTACTTGTTGATCAAGTTTATTAAATCACTTGACAAAGATTTCAATACGCTTAGCCCGCTGCCTCCCATCTATAAAACCGGAAATGAGGAGGTGAATGAAGATCTGGATTTTGTAAAGCAATTGTTCAGAAAAACAATTTTGAACAGCGATGAATACGGGAGTATGATTGCTGCAACAACCTCAAATTGGGAACAGGATCGGATTGCTGTAATGGATATGTTGATTTTAAAAATGGCTCTTGCCGAATTATTTAACTTTAAATCCATACCGGTTAAGGTGACCTTGAACGAGTATATTGATATTTCCAAATATTTCAGTACACCAAAAAGTAAGGTCTTTGTAAATGGCGTTTTAGACAAGCTTATCCAACAACTCAAAGCGGAAGGTAAAATTATTAAAACTGGCCGGGGTTTGGTAGAAAATTAAAGAATAGCTGGTTTAAAGTTGAAATAGAGTAGTTTAATAATTTGAACTACTTTTTTCTATTTGTGTTATCTTTACAATAGATATTCCGGATTGACTATGGTTAAACTGACGCTCAGTTGTATACTTTTTCTTTTTCTTACACTTAAGCTTAGTACCCAACCGATAATTCAAACGGTTGATTTTCTGACTTCAAATCCTGTAGTTAATGAAAAAGTTGAGCTTAGAGTTGAAGTTAGTACATCACAGAATTGGAATTTTTTCGATTATGATCAAATTGTATTGAAAGCTGTATTTCGCAGCCCTGACTTTTCTGAACAAACAATTGATGCTTTCTATTATCAGGATTTTACAGTGGAAGAAAATGGAGAATTGATTCCAGTAAACGAGCCTCATTATCGTGTTCGTTTTAGCCCTGATATGTCCGGAGTATGGGAAATTAAACTCATTTTGACTGATCAAACTGGTGAGGATCAAACGGAATGGCAGGCTTTTTTTGTAGAAAACAGTAACGTTAGCGGATTCCTGCAGTTGTCATCAAATCAAAAACAATTAGTTGATCATAATGGTCAATTAGTCTTTTTGTCAGGGGAGAATATCACCTGGACAAGTAATTACCCCGGATATGATCCAATGGCACATTATTTCGAGCAGCTTTCTGAAAATGGTGGGAATTTTGCAAAGCTTATGCTTACTCCCTGGGGATATCATATCGAATGGATTGAAGGTGGTTTACGCAATTATATGCCAAGGCAAATCGATGCTTTTATGCTTGATAGTCTTTTCAATATGGCTCATAATCTTGAGCTTTATTTGCAACTAGCTTTTTCAATACATAACGAGTTAAATTTTGGATTTCCTGCCGAAGACTGGACTTCTAACCCCTATAATATTGCTAATGGGGGTTTTTGCCAGCAACCCTACGAGTTTTTTACCCATACCGAAGCAAAGGCAGCATTTAAAAACCGGATGCGCTATATCGTTGCCCGTTATGGTTATTCCCGTCAATTAATGGCATGGGAAGTTTTTTCAGAAACTGATAACTTCCCTTTCTACAGCGATTTCAGGAATCAAATCAGTAATTGGATTATAGAAATGGCAGGTTGGTTGCAAGAAAATGATCCATTTGATCACCTTGTCTCAGTTGGTTTTGCACTACCTGAAAGTGAACCCCAGGTGTGGCAACATCCGTCAATTGATTTTACACAACTGCATCTTTACTATAAAAAGGCAGACCTGGCTGGTGATGTTTTGCGCCAGATGAATATGTACCTGAAGAATTTTCAAAAACCTGTGCTTGTGGGCGAATTTGGTATTGGTCATTTTAGCGACTCTATGGCTATTTGGGACCCACAGGGACTTGCGCTGCATAATGCATTGTATTCCTCTTCAATGGCTGGAAGCATGGGTGCTGTGGTGCCCTGGTATTGGGAAGAATATATAGATCAACTGAATCTCTACAATCTTTTTGGAGCTGTTCATGGTTTTGCAGCTTCGGACCAGCTGCCTGCTTCAGAATCTGAGTCTTTGCATTTGATAACGGATGCTGAACTAAGGACTGACTGGGAGATTTCACCGGCATATTTTAGCCTCACAGAAGCTGCTCCTTCCCGTTTATTTGAGTGGCATACAACCGGCCAAATGATTCCATCTGCTGATAGTCTGAATCGATACCTTTATGGTCCTCTTTCATTATTTGCCTCGTTGAGAAATCCCCCCGAAATTAGTGGTAGATTTTTACACGAAGGTCATATCAGGATTGAAACTGGCGCACAGGTAAATCAGGCTTTATTGCAGGTAAAGCAAAATGGGATTGTGATTTTTGAGCAAGAAGTATTCCCTAATGAGTCTTACTGGATTGAAGTGCAGCCGGGTCAATACAGTTTTATTATTGATAATATTGGCTTGGGCTTTGCCAGTGTGTTGGAAATTGATAAAATTATTCTGGAGAATTACCTGCCGCAGATAAGGGCTTTTGGATTAAAATCTCCCGGACGACTTAATGTTTGGATACAGAACAGGGACAATAATTGGAAAACTTTTTACGATCAACAACCCATTCCTCAGCCTGCCTCCGCTGAAGTTTTTCTTCCTTTGCCCACTGGTAATTACCGGCTTGACTGGATAAATACTGAAACAGGTAATGTCGATTCTGTTAGGATAAGGGAAGCCTTTAATGACGGAATGACTTTGCAGGTAGAATCACTTGAGCATGACCTGGCTCTTCAGTTATATTTGATTACTTCGATTAAACCACAAGATACTTACCGTGGTGTGATAGTGTATCCCAACCCAGTGAGGCAGCGCGTTACATTTGCTTTTGAGCTTGCCAAGCCTTCAAAAGTAGTGCTTCAGATTATGGATATTCATGGTCGCACAATATATCTCACTGAAAAAACAGATACCTATAAAGGAACCAATCAGCTGCATTGGTTTTTTGGATCGCATTCCTTAATAAATGATGATTTGAAAACAGGAATTTACCTGTATCGGATTATGTTTCCTGACAGAACTGTTACCGGAAAGCTATTACTAGCTGAATAAAATTTTTGCAATGGGGCTGTAGATTGCAGGAAAACTTTAAATTTGCATTAAAAGCTTGATTCTATTGTTATTACATTAACAATTGTTTTATAAAACTTAAATTATAACACATGAAGGTATTTGATTTAGACATGATTAAGGCGGTATATAAAAATATGCCAGAACGGATAAATGCAGCCAGGACATTACTGGGGCGCCCTTTAACACTAACAGAAAAGATTCTGTACAGTCATCTTTCGGATAATCTTCCTGAGAAGCCTTTTGAGAGGGCAAAGGCCTACGTAGATTTTAATCCTGATCGTGTTGCGATGCAGGATGCCACTGCTCAAATGGCCTTACTGCAGTTTATGCAGGCGGGTAAAGCCAAAGCTGCAGTACCTTCAACTGTGCACTGCGACCACCTGATACAGGCAAAACTTGGTGCTGATGCAGACCTTCAAACAGCGAAAGATACAAATAAGGAAGTTTTTGATTTTCTGGCAAGCGTGTCTAACAAATATGGGATTGGATTTTGGAAACCCGGTGCAGGAATTATCCATCAGGTTGTTTTGGAAAACTATGCTTTCCCGGGTGGTATGATGATTGGTACTGATTCACATACAGTTAACGCAGGAGGTCTTGGAATGGTGGCAATCGGTGTTGGCGGTGCTGATGCGGTTGATGTAATGGCCGGAATGCCATGGGAATTAAAGTTTCCAAAGCTTATTGGGGTTAAATTGACAGGAAAGCTCAGTGGTTGGACTTCAGCGAAAGATGTTATCCTGAAAGTAGCCGGAATTCTTACCGTAAAAGGAGGAACAGGGGCTATCTTGGAATATTTCGGCGAAGGAGCTGAATCATTGTCATGCACAGGTAAAGGTACTATTTGCAATATGGGAGCTGAAATAGGCGCCACTACTTCTCTGTTTGGCTATGATCAAAAAATGGCAGAATATCTCAAGGGAACCAGCCGTGCAGTTGTTGCTGAAGAAGCAGATAAAATTGCTGAGCACCTTACCGCTGATCCAGAAGTGTACCTTAATCCGGATAGGTTTTTTGACGAACTTATTGAAATAAATCTCTCAGAATTGGAACCTCATATTAATGGTCCTTTCACGCCTGATCTTGCTACTCCGGTTTCAAAATTTGCAGAGGCAGTCAAAACTAACGGATGGCCTGAAAAACTTGAGGTAGGACTGATCGGGTCTTGCACAAATTCATCCTACGAAGATATTTCCCGAGCAGCATCTGTGGCCAAACAGGCGATAGATAAAAATTTGAAAGTACAGTCGGAATATACTGTTACTCCGGGTTCTGAAATGGTTCGGTATACAGTTGAGAGGGATGGCTATCTTAAAACTTTTAAGGATATTGGTGGTGTTGTGCTAGCAAATGCCTGTGGTCCTTGCATTGGTCAGTGGGCGCGCCATAATGCCGATAAGGGTGAGAAGAATTCTATCATGACTTCTTTCAACCGTAACTTTGCCAAACGTAATGATGGTAACCCAAACACACATGGATTTGTAGCCTCACCGGAAATCACAACTGCTTTTGCTATTGCCGGAACCTTGAGCTTCAATCCAATGACTGATTACCTTGTTAATGAAAATGGCGAGAAAGTAAAACTTGATGAACCTCAGGGAATTGAGTTTCCACCTGCTGGTTTTGCTGTTGAGGATAATGGTTATCAGGAACCAGCTAAAGACGGAAGCCAAATACAAGTTGTTGTTGCTCCGGATTCTGAACGTTTACAGCTACTCGAGCCATTTAAACCCTGGAATGGTCAAGATATCAAGGGTATGTATCTTTTGATAAAGGCTAAGGGAAAATGCACAACCGATCATATTTCAATGGCTGGGCCCTGGCTGAGGTATCGTGGTCATCTTGAGAATATTTCACAAAACATGCTTATTGGTGCAGTAAATTATTTTGGAGAACAAACCAATGCTGTTAAAAATCAAATTACTGCTGAAATAAGCAAAGTTCCTGATGCTGCGCAATCATACAAAGAAAGCGGATTTGGATCAGTAGTAGTGGGTGATGAAAATTATGGTGAAGGTTCTTCCCGTGAGCATGCTGCGATGGAACCTCGTTTTATGGGTGTTAAAGTTGTGCTTGTAAAATCATTTGCAAGGATTCATGAAACGAATCTTAAAAAGCAAGGCATGCTGGCTTTAACATTTGTGAATAAAGAGGACTATGAACTCATTCGCGAAGATGACCGGATTGATGTTTTGGGGATGGAAAGTTTTGCTCCCGGTGTAAATCTTAAAATCAGATTAAATCATGCGGATGGTACAACAGATGAGTTTGAAGTGCAACACACCTACAATGAAAATCAAATTGAATGGTTTAAGGCCGGAAGCGCACTTAATCTGATTAAGAAGCTTCAGCAGAAATAATAATTTTTGTTTTTCCTGACAAAAATCCTGCAATTGTGATTTCTATGACTTTTGCAGGATTTTTCTTGTTTATTCCATGTATAAAAAGTGGTTTAGTGCTTATTCAGTTATATTTGCAGGTATTAATATCCCTTCGCTATGAAAATAATTAGTTTAACTTTTTTTCTCTCTTTATGCTTTTTCCTTTCTGTTGATGCTCAGGACACCTTTTCAATCGTAGCTGTAGATACATTAACAGGTGAAGTAGGAAGCGCAGGAGCCAGTTGCCTTGATAATTCTGCTATTGCAGGAGGGGCGATCATTATAAGCGACATTATTCCAGGACGTGGAGCAATACATACGCAGTCTTATTGGGTTTCGGCCAACCAAATCAATGCACACAACAAGATGCTCGAAGGCCTTTCACCAGAAGAAATTATTGATTGGCTTGTTGCAAATGATGTACAAAATCTACCACAGCGCCGGCAATATGGTATTGTTGATTTTGATGAAAACGGGCATCCGCGATCAGCTGCATTTACCGGAACAAGTTGTATGGACTGGAAAGGACATCATGAGGGTGTAAATTATAGTATTCAGGGAAATATTTTGTTGGGTCAACAGATTATTGATTCTATGGAATCAAGGTTTGTTAATACTCCCGGAACCCTGGCTGATAAACTGATGGCTGCTCTTCAGGGAGCAAATGTGGTTGGTGCTGATGCCAGATGCACTCCTGAAGGTGTATCTTCGCTGTCGGCATTTTTGCGTGTGGCACGACCTGAAAATGATCCTGATAGCCTTTATCTGGATTTAAATGTTGCTGAAACTCCTTATGGGGTTGAACCAATTGATGAATTGCAGGTGCTTTATGATGAATGGCTTAATTGGGTTAAGCTGGAGGAGCATAGTGAAAACTCCAGACACTTGAATTTGTTCCCAAATCCCGCAAACAATATAATCAACTACCGGATTGATAAAAAAGATCAACACCTGCCTTTCGTATTAAATATAAGGGATTTGCAAAACAGGGTTGTGAAAGAGCTTTTAATCGACAAACCTTTTGGAAGCCTTATTGTTTCTGACTTGGATAAAGGAGTGTATTTAATTTCACTTATGAAAGGTGAGTTAATTATTGATCATAGTAAAATTGTAATTGATCGTTGATTTCATGCATGGAATATACTAAAGCTGCAATCCAAGCGTTAAAATGGCGTAAATTCTGCAAAACGAAATGCTAATACTGTGAAAAAAACAACCTTATTTGGCCTGATTTTATTTCTGTTTTTTCAAATAAATTGGATTAATGCCCAAGAATTTAATCAGGGTGCTTATAGTTTTGTAAATACTACCAATGCTTCCCGGGTTGCCGCTTTGGGAGGTTCGATGGTTCCGATAGATGATGGGGATATTCAATTAGGTTTGTTTAATCCAGCCTTGATTTCAGCCGATATGAGTGGAAAATTCGCTTTATCATATGTTGATTATTTTGCAGATATTAATTTTGCCGGATTGCAGTATGCCCGTAGTTTTGAAAAGACCGGAAGCTTTTTAGCCAGTTTGCAATATCATCATTATGGTAGCTTTGATTATGCTGATGAAGGCGGGCTGACAGAGGGAAGTTTTTCGGCGGCTGATTATGCTTTTACCTTGGGTTGGGGCCGACAATTGGATTCTAATTTCAGTATTGGTGCCAATGCCAAATTTATTGGAAGGCAATATGAAACATATAACGCTTTTGCAATGGCTGTTGATGTAGGAGCCAATTATAAAACAAAAAGTGGTTGGTTACTGAGTTTGACCGCAAGAAATATTGGAACAGAGCTTTCTTCCTTTTTTGATGACGCTGATGCCAGTCTCCCTTTTAGCATGCAGTTTGGAGTTTCAAAACGACTCGATCATGTACCTTTCAGATTTATGATCGTTTATGATAATTTGCAGAAATGGGATCTTACTTATGAGGACCCTATCGATCTGGATGGTAATATCGATCCTATTACCGGCGATAAACAAGAGAAAGATGGTCTTGCAAAGTTTGGAGATCAGTTTTTGAGACATATAATCATTGGTGGAGAGTTTTATATTGGCAAAGGCCTTGTTTTGCGTGGAAGCTACAATTACAAGCGTCGTCAGGAAATGAAGATCCCTGATAAACTTGGAATGGTGGGTTTTGCATGGGGCGTAGGAATTCGTATTTCCAGATTCCAGATTAACTATTCCAGATCAACCTACCATGCCGTAGGATCTCCAAATTATATCAGCATTGTTACGCGTCTCAGCGACTTTGTGAATTAGATTTCGCTATTCAGATAACAGATTGTATTTTTGCAGGAATACCAAGCCTATGCACCTGCAAAAAATTAAACTAGTTGGTTTTAAAAACTACGAAACGGCTGAAGCGCATTTCTCCGAAAAAATAAATTGTTTTGTTGGGAAAAATGGTGCAGGCAAAACCAACTTGTTAGATGCTATTTACTATTTATCTTTTTGCAAAAGTTACTTTAATGCTACAGATCAGCAAAACATAAGGCATGAAGCTGATTTTTTTACTGTTCACGGCTATTATCAGCGTCCAGGTATGGAAACAGATCAGGTTAGTTGTATTCAAAAACGCAATCATAAAAAGGTTTTTCAATGGAATAAGAAAAACTATGAACGCCTGGCCGATCATATTGGTAAAATTCCTTTAGTGATGATTTCGCCTTACGATCGTGATCTGATTAATGATGGCAGTGAATTGCGCCGTAAATTTATTGATGGTGTTATTGCCCAGTTCAATCCGGTTTATTTGGATGCTTTGCTTAAATACAATAAAGCGCTGTTGCAGCGCAATGCATTATTAAAGCAATTTGCAGACCAAAGAAGATTCGACAGGTCTTTGCTGCTGCTGTGGGAAGAACAAATGATCAAACCAGCTGAAGCAATAAATCAGTTTAGAAATGAATTTTTAAACGAATTTGAAGCTCTGTTTCAACGATATTATACCTTGGTATCAGGAGGAAATGAAAGCGTAAGTATTCAGTATAATTCTGATTTAAATGAGCATGGTTTAGAACACCTGCTTGAAACAAAACTTGAACGTGATCGCATGAGCAGGTTCACATCGGTTGGTGTACACAAGGATGATCTCACTTTTTTAATGAACAGCTTCCCGGTGAAGAAATTTGGGTCGCAGGGTCAGCAAAAATCTTTTGTGATTGCTATTCGCCTGGCACAATATGAATTTACTAAAGACAAGATGGGATATAAGCCTATTCTGCTCCTGGATGATATTTTTGATAAACTTGATGATCAACGCGTGCAGCAGCTTATTAAGCTGGTTAGTGAAGATCATTTTGGTCAGGTATTTATAACTGATACACAACAGCAGCGTATCAATCAATTGTTTAATGAATCTGAGATTGATCATAGGGTTTATCGTGTGAATGAGGGGAAAATCACACTGGAAACAGAACAATAAAACTATAAACAAATGTCAACGAACAACGAAGAACCTTTAGGAGATGTCATTCGGCAATTGTTACGTGTTTATGGTTGGGAAGCCCGACTTGATGAAGTAAAGCTTATTAACAGTTGGTCGAAAGTTGTAGGGCCGGTAATCCATAAAAAGACGATGGATTTGCATGTTGAAAAACGAGTTTTATTTGTCAAGCTTGATTCAGATGCCTTACGGCAGGAGTTATCATATGCCAAGAGTCTGATTATAAAAAATCTTAATCAGGAAGCAGGAAAAGAAGTGATAAATGATATTGTATTTAGATAATGTGTGTTCCTTAAAGCTTACTAAACCAGTTGCATAAAGCCTCAATGCCTTGCCAAATGTTTGGGCAGAAATCTTTAATGAAGCTTTCTTGTAATTTGCTGTCCTTATATTGCTTAAGTTGATCCAGTGCCAATTGTCCCTCAAAATCTACATAAGCCATTCGGGCTACTAATTCTTCTGGCTGATGACCAAAGTCGATCCCTGGTAAAAGGGCAACCCCTGTTTCTTCCAAAAGTACATCACATAATTCGCCGGAAGTAATGATATTGCGTGCTTTGAGCTTTTCAAAATAAAAACTGAAATCAGGATAAAGGTAAAATCCACCATTTACTGGTGGTGTTGTAATTGATACATTTGATAGTTTTTGACGAATTATTTTCGCGATATATCGTAAAATGCGTCTTGAATCATTGAGGTATTCGTCAATATAACTTCCTCCTTCAAACGCTGTTACTGCAGCATATTGAATAGGAGCAGAGGTGGAAGTATAAGTTTCACTGGCTACGGTTGCCATTGCTTCTCTGAGCCACGAAAGCTGCGGCGGAAATGAAAATGTTCCCAGTCTCCATCCTCCGGCTCCACACCACTTGCTCAACCCACTGCTGATTATGGTTCCTTCCGGATAAAACCGTGCAATAGAAACATGTTGTCCCTGATGATGAATCATGCCATATATTTCATCCGAAACAAGCACGATCTTGTATTTTCTGGCAACAGCAGCCAGCTGTTTAAGCTTTTCGGTTGGATAAGTACAACCAGTAGGATTGCTGGGATAGTTTAATATTACGATGCGAGGCCTGTTGGGGTCAGAACGACAAATCATGTCCAGTTTTTCGGGCGAAAGCCGGTACTGATCTTCAGCCTTTGTAGGAACCCACTGCACATGACGGCCAATAATCCTTGCCTGAGGAAAATAAGAAACCCAGCTCGGAGTAGGGATAATTAAATCACCGTAATACACCAGTTGTAGGATAAAAATCAGCTCTTTTGATCCCGGGCCTATTAAAATATCATCTGGCGATGAATCAATAAATTGTGTCCTTTTATTAAACTTTGCTATGGCTTCACGCAGCGGTAACAAACCTTTTACAGGCAGATAATCTTTTTCGTGCGCATGTTGTTTGAGTGCTTCTACAACAGGTTCTGGCACCGGGAATGGCGACTGACCGAGTCCGAATTTATAAACTTTTCGTCCCTGCATAATTAGTTGCCGGCTTTTCTCGTTGATGGCAAGGGTAGAAGATTGAGAAAGTCCCCTTACATTCAGGTTGATGTTTACCGGTAAATGATCTCGCAAATTTTTACGCATAACAATGTTTTGATTTGATTGTAAAATTAAGTTTTTGAAAATGAATTTGCAAGGTAAAATCCATTTAGCTTTGTCAGTAATAAGCTTAAACAAAACCCTAAATTGGGAAATAATTGTAATTTAGCCATTCATTTGAATATTCACTTAAAACATAATAACTATGAGTAGCATTTTGGATCTTGAACCTAAAGGAATTTGGAAGAATTTTTACAGCCTGACTCAAATTCCACGTCCATCTAAAAAGGAAGAAAGAATTATTGCATTCACTAAAGAATTCTGTGAAAATCTTGGTCTTGAAACAATTGTTGATGAAGTTGGCAATGTGATTGCCCGCAAACCTGCCACCCCGGGCATGGAAGATAGAAAAGGAATTATTTTACAGGCGCATTTGGATATGGTTCCTCAAAAAAATGAAGGAACAGATCATGATTTTGAGAAAGATCCGATAGAAACTTTTATTGAAGATGGCTGGGTAAAAGCTAAAGGAACAACTTTAGGCTCTGATAATGGAATTGGTGCAGCTGCAGCTATGACAGTTTTGGAAGCTACAGATCTTGAACATGGACCTGTTGAAGCTTTGTTTACAATTGACGAAGAAACAGGAATGACAGGTGCCAACGAGTTAAAGCCAGGCATATTAAAAGGTGACATTTTATTAAATATGGACTCCGAAGACGAAGGTGAACTCTATATTGGCTGTGCCGGTGGTGTTGACTCAACTGGCGAGTTTAAGTTCAAGCTGGAAGCTGCTCCGGCAGATCATAAGGCGTATCGCATCGTTGTGAAAGGCCTTAAAGGTGGTCACTCAGGTCTGGATATACATCTTGGTCGTGGCAACGCTAACAAAATTATTAATACCTTAATGCTGATGGCTGCCGACAAATTTGGCATGCGTCTGGCTCAGATTGATGGTGGCAGTTTAAGGAATGCCATTCCAAGAGAAGCCTTTGCTACTGTGGTTGTTCCTGAAGCAAATGCTACACTTTTTGAACAGTTTGCGACTGAATTTGAGGCAATTGCCAGAGATGAGTTTGCAGAAGCAGATGGAGGATTGTCAGTTAAAGCTGAAGCTACTGATACTCCTGAGAATGTTGTGGACGAGAAAGCTCAAAATAGTCTTTTTGAGGCTGTTGCTAAGTGTCCAAATGGGGTTATTGCCATGTCGAAAGATATGGAAGGTGTTGTTGAAACCTCAACAAATCTTGCTACAGTAAAAATGAATGACGGACAATTTGTAATTGGAACGCTGCAAAGAAGTTCAGTTGATGCTGATAAGGAAAAACTGTCAGCACAAATTCGTGAGGTTTTCGAAAAAGCAGGAGGTAAAGCTTACTCTTCTGGCGATTATCCAGGTTGGAAACCAAATGTAAATTCTCCCATTTTGCATGCGATGAAGGATGTATACAACAATAAATTTGGAAAGGTACCGGAAGTAAAAGTAATTCACGCAGGATTGGAATGTGGTATTTTGGGGGCTGCTTATCCTAATTGGGATATGATTTCGTTTGGCCCAACAATTCGGCACCCACATTCTCCGGACGAAAAAGTGAATATTGAAACCGTAAAACTCTTTTGGGAATATTTGGTTGAAACACTAAAACACGCTCCCAAAAAGTAAGCTGAATAAGCATAATTAAGAGTATCAGGAGAAATTCTGATTTCTCCTGATACTTTTTTTTGTGATTTTATAAGAATGACTTGGTCAGTCAAAAAAAAGTTTCTACTTTTGCACTCCCAAAATAGTAATTATTAAGCCATCTGGCAAAAGAGGCTGTTGGCAAATAACATATCAGAAAATTCAATTGAGCAATGAAACGTACTTTTCAACCATCGAACAGAAAACGTCGTAACAAACACGGCTTCAGAGAAAGAATGGCCACTGCCAACGGACGTAAGGTATTAAAAGCCAGAAGAGCCAAAGGCAGAAAAAAACTTTCGGTTTCAGACGAAATGTAGACCGTTTAAGGCCGTTTCTTGATTTATTTAAGGTTTAGGCAGAAGGTGAATTATTTTCGCCTTCTGTTTTTTTTTGTGCTTATTATTTCATTTCCCTACTTTATCTCAGGTTTTATCCATTGCCCCTTATCCTGATTTTCTTTAAAAAAGACTAATTTCGCAACAAATTAAATTTGCCAGCTTATTCATCTTATGGAAGGATTTTTTTTATTCATTTTTTGGGTTATCCTGATTTTTTATCTTTTTCGCTTGTTTTTCCGGTATGGACTACCTTGGTTGTTGGGGCGCTATATTAGAAAAATGCAAGATAGAATGGGTAGGCCTCAACAATCCAAAAATGAATCAAATGACAATGATATTAAAGTAAAAATGTCTGTTAATGAGCAACCTAAAGTTGATCCTGACGTTGGAGAATATGTGGATTTTGAAGAAATAAAAGAAAATAACAAGTCTGAAAATGAAAAATAACAGTCCTGAAAGAACAAAATTTCTGATTGCTGTAATCACTGCCATTCTTAGCTTTTTAGTGATTACTATTGTTTATTTTAACCCTTTGTTAGAGGGCAAACGACTCGAACAGCATGACATCGCCATGTGGAAAGGAATGTCGAAAGAAATTGCAGATTTCAGGGAACAAACTGGTGAAGAACCTTTATGGACGAATGCTATGTTTGGCGGAATGCCAGCCTGGCAAATTTCTGTGATTTATGGTAATAACCTGATGAGGTATGTAAAAAAAGTAGTGCAACTTTGGCTTCCATACCCCGCCAATGCAGTTTTTGTGTATATGCTGGGATTTTTTGTTTTATTGCTTGTCATGCGTGTGAACCCCTGGCTGAGTATGGCAGGAGCTATTGCTTTTGCTTTTTCGTCCTATTTCTTTATCATTCTTGGGGCAGGCCATACCTCAAAAGCTTATGCGATTGGGTATATGGCACCTGTTTTAGCCGGAATTGTGCTTGCTTTCAGAGGTAAGTATTTATGGGGAGCTCTGTTGGCTTCAATTGCGCTTGCTTTGCAAATTGAAGCAGGACATTTGCAGATAACTTATTATTTGTTACTGATTGTGGTTATTTTGGGTGTTGTTCAACTGATAGATGCTATTCGATTTAAAACCCTCCCTAACTTTCTTAAAGCCAGTGGTTTTTTGATAATTGGTGCATTGTTGGCGGTGCTTACACATAGTACTAATTTATATGCTACCTGGGACTATGGAAAAGAATCAATGCGTGGAAAACCAGTCTTATCTAAAAACGTAGAAGATCAAACCAAAGGTCTTGACAGATCATATATCACGCATTGGAGCTATGGTGTAGGAGAAACATGGTCGTTACTAATTCCTAACGCTAAAGGTGGTGCAACAGCAATGATCGGGCAAAAACACCCGGCATTGGATAAGGCAGATCGTGGAATGCGGCAGGCTTTGGCACAACAAAATGCCTATTGGGGAGATCAGCCAGGTACCAGTGGACCTGTTTATGCAGGCGCCATAGTAGTGTTTCTGTTTGTGTTGGGGTTGTTTTTTGTAAAAGGAAAATACAAATGGATTTTACTGGCAGCTACAATACTTTCAATACTGCTTAGTTGGGGCAAGAACTTTATGCCTTTTACTGACTTTTTCCTCGATTATATTCCTGGTTATAACAAATTCAGGGCAGTGTCGATGACGCTTGTAATTGCTGAATTAACTATTCCTTTACTGGGATTTTTGGGGTTATATCAACTCTATCAAAATCCCGAACTTATAAAGAAAAAACAAAAATACTTTTGGATTTCGTTCGGATTAACTGGTGGATTGGCATTTTTGTTTTACTTGTTGCCAACAACTTTCTTTAGCTTTTTTAGTCAGTTCGAATTGGAGCAATTTAATCGGATCAGACAGTCGAACCCATCTGATGCTTCACAAATAGATTTATTCTTAAGTCAGCTTGAAACTGTTCGTGTAAGTATTTTTAAGGCGGATGCTTTGCGAAGTTTTATCTTTATTTCACTTGCTGCTGCTGCATTGTATTTATTTTCCCTTAAAAAAATCAAAGCGTCATGGCTAATCACGGCCATAACACTTTTGATATTAATTGATATGGTTCCAGTAGCGCAACGCTACTTGAATAATAACAACTTTGCCCCAAAACGAAAAGTAGAGAACCCTTTTCAGCCTTCTCAGGCCGACAAAGAAATATTGAAAGATACTGACCCTAATTTCAGGGTATTAGACCTTACAAAAAACATTTTTAATGATGCAAGTACCAGCTATTTTCATCATGCTATCGGGGGTTATCATGGTGCGAAATTGCAGCGTTATCAGGATATCATCGATCATTATTTGTTAACTGAAATTCAAGCAGTATCAGCTGTTTTTAATGACAATCCCAGCCTTGCCTCAATAAATGAAGTATTGTCTGAACAGCAGGTATTGAATATGTTGAATACACGCTATTTTATTTACAGTCCAACGGCATCACCGCTCAAAAATGTGTTTGCCTTTGGCGATGCATGGATGCCTGGTGAGATAGTTTGGGTTGCAACACCAAATGATGAAATTGATGCGTTGGAGGCTACTGATTTGAAAAATGCAGCTGTAATTCATAAAGAATTTAGTGAAAGCCTTAAAGACTATAAACCAATGGCTGATTCTACGGCCTCTATAGTCTTACTGGATTATCAACCCAACAAGTTAATCTATGAATATGAAGCAGCGCATGAACAATTGGTCGTTTTCTCCGAAATATGGACCTCCAAAGGCTGGAACCTTTATTTAGATGGTGAAAAGCACGATTTATTACGAGCCAACTACATTTTAAGGGCAGCTTTAATTCCTGCTGGTAAACACCAGCTTGAAATGCGCTATGAACCACGTGTATGGGCAATTGGTGAAAAGGTAAGTCTGGCAAGTTCATTGTTGTTGATACTGTTGGTGGCTGGTGTTTTGCTCAATAGTATTATCAAAAAGCGGAGCGTTGAAGCATAAGCCTTTATGAAAAAGGTACTGATCATCACATATTATTGGCCACCTTCTGGCGGAGGAGGAGTTCAGCGATGGCTGAAGTTTGTGAAGTACCTCAGAGAATTTGGGTGGGAACCTGTTGTTTATACACCAGAAAACCCCGAATCACCACAAATAGATCTGAGCCTTATAAATGAAATCCCCGCTGGTGTAGCAATTCTGAAAACAAAAGTTTGGGAGCCTTATCGCTGGTATAAAACTTTTACTGGTCGTAAAAAAAATGAAAGGATTCAAACAGCTTTCCTCTCTGAGAATAAAAAGCCCGGAATGGCAGAGAAATTAAGTATTTGGATAAGAGGTAATGTTTTTATTCCGGATGCCAGGCGTTTTTGGATAAAACCTTCAATCAGATTTTTAAAAAAATGGTTGCGTTTAAATCAGGTTGATTTAATTGTTTCAACCGGTCCGCCGCATAGTATGCATCTGATTGCTATGGCGCTTAAGGAGCAAATGAAGCTGCCCTGGCTGGCTGATTTTCGTGATCCATGGACAAACATTGACTACTATCAGGATTTGATGTTGGGAAAAAGTGCAGATCGCAAACACCATCAGTTGGAGCTTAAAGTATTGAAAAATGCAGATGTAGTTACAGTTGTTAGCCCCGGCATGCAAAAAGAATTCAGAGAAATCTATGACAGGGAGTATGCGGTGATTCCCAATGGATTTGATTTTGCTGATTTTGAAGGAATTGAAAAGATAAAGCCCGATTCTGATTTTGTTTTGGCACATATTGGAGCTTTGGTAAAAACCCGCAACCCCATTTTATTATGGAAGGTTTTAAGCGATTTATGTAAGGAAGACAAAGAATTCTCTAATGTATTAAAAATTAGACTCATAGGAAATGTCGATGTGTTTGTGAAAGAATCATTGGCTAAGTATGAACTATTGGATAAAGTTGAAGTAAAAAAGTACCTGCCACACGAAGAAGTTGTTAAAGAACAGAGGCGTGCGCAGGTATTGTTGTTGTTGATTAACCAAACACCTAATGCTCATCTGATATTGACCGGAAAGCTTTTTGAATATATGGGAGCTGGCAGGCCAATCCTGGGAATAGGCCCCGAGAATGGCGATGCGGCAGAGATACTAAATGAAACAGGCGCTGGATTTATGGCTGATTTTGAAGATGAAGAAAAGTTGAAGGAAATTCTTGAGAATTATTTTATGCAATATCAATCCAATGGATTATTCTCTTACCCAGATAATGTTTTAAAATATTCCAGAAAAGAACTTACACGAAAATTAGTAAATCAATTTGACAAGATAATTATTGGGAATAGTTCTGATTTTTAGTTGATTATTTTATATTCTTTCGAAGTGAAAAAATATTAAGAATTTGAGTAGATTATTCGTAAAAAGTTATAAATTTGCTAATCAACTACCAAATTAAAACAGATGAAAAAGATTTTTACCTTATTACTGTCTCTAGTGATAGTGTTTTCATTAATCCTTTCTTGTACCAAAACCAACGAAAAGATCATTACAATCCATGATTCGGTTTATATTTATGATACGATTTATTTGCGTGATACAATTCAAAGATTTGACACATTATTCATTTTTGATACAATAATTCATTTTGACACAATTGTATCCATTGATACTGTAATAGTTTATGATACTTCAGAATTTGCTTATCTTTTTAGGCACTATGAGCTTGATTTGTATGATGTATTGTTTTATACTATTGATAAGCAAAAGAGTCCCAGGAAGATTTGTAAAATGAGAAGTGATGAACAACAGGTGGATATTCTTTTGGAAGGAAATAACATGTATCCTGTTTGGTCTCCTGAAGAAAATCATATTTTCTACATTGACCTAGATGAATTTGCAATTGCTGAGTATGATTTGGAAACGCAAGAGGTGATTTATCTGTACAATATGACAAAGAATATGAAATTTCTCAGATATTTCCCTGTTGAGGATATGTTTTTAGTTAGTTATGATGGTTATTATGGTAATAGTTTGATTGGAGCCGTTGATTATCACAATGATATTTTATATGAGCTTAGTGACCCACAAGCTGATGAATATAATCCTTCAAGTAGCGATGTTGATGATTGGATCTATTTTTCAAGGATGAACAATGGGACACTAGATATTTTTCGAAGAAAGTTAGCAGATGGATTTGAAGAGGAGGTATATATAGATCCAAATTATAATTTAGCAACATTTAGTATAAGTTCTGATGGAAGGTTTTTAATTACGCCAAAATATAAAAATGGCAAAGGTATTGTGGTGTTTTATGATGTAAATAGGCGTAAGATTATTCATGAACTGGAATTGCCTGTTGAGGGTCATCCAATGTATGCAAGTTTATCTAAAGATAATAGAGGTATTTTTTTCGTTAATGGAACTCCTTACAATTACAGTGAACCACGTAATATTTATCGCATGGGTCTAGATCAATCACAGCTTCTTAAGCTTACTAATTTCACAGATCAGCTTGCTAGCAGACCATTAATAAAGTAGTATAAATTGTGATTATGTAGAGCCTATTCCTGGAGAAATTAAGATGTTATTTACAAACTTACCTATGTCATAATTGGTGTTAAATACTTTGTAAAGTTCTGTCATTAAAGGGTATGAAAGACCTTTCAATTGTCTTTTTTCAAGCTCTTCGTAGAAAACCTGTACAGCAATTCTACCTTCCAAAACAACTTTTTCGGAAATATCCTGAGAGAAAAAGCCCTTGCCAATCAAGAGGCCCAGTGTGCGATTGCGACTTAAGTCGTTAAGCGCAGTCAACGAAAAATCGCCAAAACCACAATAGTTAAAGAGGGTTTCCTCTTTCCCACCAACTGATTTTAATACCTGTCGCATTTCATTAATAGCCTTTGATAGGACTAATGACCTGAGGTTGGGAGAGTCGAAACTGGCATCTACAATGCCTATAATGATGGCATAGATATTTTTGAGAATACTTGCGTATTCAACACCATGGATATCTTCTGAAAAATCAAGATGAATAATTGTGCCTTCAAAAAGTTCAGCAATTTGATCGTTCAGCTGGTTTCGTTCACTCGCGATGGTAAATCCGGTTGGTTGTTTGTTTATGATTTCGCGGGCAAAGGAAGGCCCTTTCATACAAGCAACCGGATTAGGCATTATTTCTGAAATACAATTCGGTATAATCTGAAAAGCATTCCCAAAGCCTTTCGCAAGATTAATTATTGGTGTTGTTTTTGGTATTAACCTTCCGTTTTCCGAGAGATAGCGGACTATTGTAGTAGAAGGAATTGCTAAAAAAACAAGACTGGCATTTCTAAGGATTTCAATATCCTTGCTTGCCTTAAGATAGGGGTGTAATTGTGTTGCAGGAAAATACTTGTAATTAATATGATTGTGATTAATGTCTTTCACTACATCTGCTTCAATTGACAGCAGACAAACTTCAAGGTCTTCATCAGCGGCAAGGATATTTCCAAGTGCTGTAGCAATGGCTCCGCTTCCAATAAATACAATCCTGGTTTTATTATTTGAGTAATTCATAGTAAGTTTTTTCTGCAAGAATTTGCTAAAGTACTTATTTTTTATTGCGAACGAAATCAAGTATTTTATCCAACGTCTGGTTTAAGTCGTCACTGATTCGATAAAAATAAATACCAAATAAGAAAATAATTGAAAAAGTTAAGCTTCTCAATAGGATATCGAAAAATAAATTTCCGATTACAGGAATAAGATAAGCAGGTATAAAGCCGGCAATGCACACCATAATTAGTTGAATATATTTAAAGTTAAACGGCTGTAGTTTAAATCTTATGAGTAGGAATAGCCAAGATAAAATATTGTAGATTAAACGTGATAAAGCTGACGCAAATGCAGCGCCAATGATGCCAAAAGAAGGAATAAATAGAAAATTCGTAATTACTAATAAAATCATAAAAACTATTAATAAGTAAGCGTTTACACGAAAGTATTTAGAATTATTAATTACATTTTGTGAAACTCCTGTACTCATTTCAAAAAGGTGGGCCAATGCAATAAATACGATAACGAATTTTCCTGTTGCATAATTGTCACCAAGTAATTGGATAATATTATCAAGATTTAGGATTATTCCTAATGTAGCATAAAGTCCTAAGATGGTTAGTATTATGTTACTTTTGTAATAGATACTTTTAATTTTATTAATGTTCTTTTCTTTCCAACCATCAGCAATTATCACTGATGCAATTTTTATCACTGACCGAGATGGAAGCAGTACGAGGCTCCCAAAATAGAAAGTGATTGTATAGATTCCAGCTTGCGAAAGTCCAAGCATTTGATTAATCATTACTATATCGATATTCATAATAATCACACCAGAGTAGCTAGTAATCATGCCAAAAAATGCTATGCTTGCCATCTCCTTTTGAGTAGAACTGTCTATTTTTACAGTTGGCTTTTTTAAGCTAAGTGCACCTTTATTATACAAGTGCAGTAAAATCATAAGTGCCGGTAAACTAATTGAAACAATATAAAGAAATACAAATTGTTCAAATGATATTGCTTTGAAAATAAATAACAAAAGGGAGACTAAAGTAAATATCCTTTGCAGAATTTCTTTATAAACAATTCCAGTTATCGCATTGTACAGGGCTCTGTTAAAGGTGTCAAGCAGGTTGAATAATGTTGTGAAAAAGATGAGGGGAATAAGATAATAAATGTATTCAACAAATAATGCAGATTTTTCATTATTAGATTCAATTAGCCAATCCTTTATTGAATAAAAGACGATTATTGCAAGAAAAAATCCAATTAGATTTACTAAAAACGAGATAAATAAAAATCCATTGTGAGCGGTTGTGGGGTTACGAAAAAATGGAAAGTTTCTGATTGTAACGGTATTAAAACCAAGGCTTGCAAATTGAGAAAAGAGAACAGAAAATGAAACTAACAATCGAAGTAATCCTATCTGATCTGTTTCCAGATACCTTGGAAAAAAAACTGCTGTTGTAAAAAAACCTAGCAGCACTCCTAAATAGACAAAAAGAGTTCCTTTAATGCTTTGCTGTTTGATTACTCCCATTATCCGTGGATTTTATTGAATTTTGATAGTTATGTCCCATCAATAGTATAGGTGGAACTTGATTAAGATTTTGTAGGCTTAATTGCTGTTGATTAAGTAAATTTGTTTTCTTTTTCTTTTGTAAAAGTAATTAAAAGTTAAAAAGTATTGAACTATCTGAAATTTTATAAAACTATTGCTTAATCGTTTTTTAAATGAAAAGAAGAAAACGCTTAATTCTATTTTACCAATCCTTTTCAACATTCGTAAAGGAGGATTTTAAAATATTGCGAAAAGAATTTGAGGTTTCTACCTTTCAATTTAATTCTTCAAAAAACCTTTTATACTTTTTATTATCTATTATACGTCAGCTTATTTTTTCCTTTCAAAAAGTACCATTTAATGATGTAGTTTATATCTGGTTTGCTGATTATCACAGTTTAATACCTGCCCTTTTGGGTAAAATTTTCAGGAAGAAAGTTATAATAGTAGTTGGTGGATATGATGCAGTAGCTATTCCAGACATTGATTTTGGTGTATTTAGACGAAATGATTTTAGATCTAGATGCGCTATGTGGACTTATATACTGAGTGATTTAATCTTACCTGTTGATGAATCGTTGGTGTATTCTAGAAATAAATATGCTGATTCATCAGGTATTGGAATAGAAGTAGGTATTTCGCATTTTGTTAAGAATATTAATCAAAAGATAGAGGTAATTCCAACTGGGTATGATAGTACTTTTTGGAAAAATCATTCAACGAGAAAGGAAAAAGCTGTTGTTACTATAGCTGGGGCTGGCGATTATCAGACTTTTCGTAGAAAGGGTATTGATTTTTTAGCTCAAATTGCCAAAAATATGCCTGATACAAAGTTTCATGTTATTGGAATCAAAACTGACTTTTTAATTTCAAATTGTATTTCTTTTCCGAAAAATTTAATTAATCATGGTTATGTTAATTATGATGAGTTGCCGAAAATAATATCAAACTTTAAGGTTTTTGCACAGTTCTCGTTAAGTGAAGGATTGCCTAATTCATTGTGTGAAGCAATGCTTTGTGAATGCATTCCCGTTGGGTCTGAAGTTAATGGCATTCCCAAGGGAATTGGTGGAAATGGATTTGTTTTAGGAGTTAAAGATGTTGCGCTTGGAACAAAGCTGATTAAAAAGGCCTTGGAATCAGATGAAACTATTGGTCGGGATGCCAGAAAACACATTTTACAATTATTCCCAATTGAATTGAGGTCGACTAAACTGCTAGATGCGATCGACAATCTTTTCATTTAGTATATTCATAAAAAGTACAAGATTGTTTTGAGCGGATGTATGTTTTTCATAAATAGTTTGTGCGATTGCTTTTTTAATTGTTGTTTGCTCACTAATGAATTGCTTGAGTTTTTGCAAAGCCTGCATTGAATTCTCGTTATAATCACAGCTATAATTGCCCAATTTTAATGAATCATATGCTTCCTTGCCTTTTCTTTCATAGCTAATATTAAAAGCTGGAATTCCATTAAGGAGTGATAAAATGCACATATGTAAGCGTGTTCCAATTATAAAATCAAAGTCGTTCAAGCGGTACCTTAATTTTTCAAGCGTATAATAACTGTAATCAATAGTGCAAGCCGAACTTTGAGTCCTAGGGATTTTCTTTAATATCTCTTTTGCCATTTTAGTATCGTCAGTATAGTTTTTAACCCCTTGACAAGTCGAAAGAAAAACTATTTCATACTTTAATTCAACAAGATATTCAATGAAGCTCTTAATAAGTTCTATGTAAATGCTTTCATCTCTTTGATCAAATTTCCATGCACGCACTGAAATGGCAACAATATTTGTTTTTGGATTATCATAATGCATTGGCTCAAGTAAAAATGCACCGTCCTCAACTAACTTAAAATTAGAAATATTCGTGTTTTCTTTTATTTCGTTAAATGATGCAATATCTCTAACATAAATTATATCAATATACTGCTGATAGTATTTAAAAACTTTCATGTTTGCATAGCTTAGTGGACCAACTGACTGTGCATAAACACCAATGGGTTTTCCTTTTAATTGCATTTGTCTTAAAAACTCAAAAGTGTGCGAGAAACCATAATAATTGTTTATGTATCCGCCAGGAGAAGCAATATAAAAATCATACTTTCTTATTGATTTTATTAGCTTTGAGTAAATCTTGATATAAGTCTTTTTTAAAAATGGAAGTTTCTTAAAAATATTGTAATCAAGTATTTCTCTAACAAAATTGTAGTTTTTGTAGATTCTTGAAACTTCGTTAAAATAGTATGTAGAAATAGTTACATGATATCCTAACTTTAATAAACTATCAGCTAGCGAGAATACTAATGCTGCATCCCCATTGTTTAATGGTACTGCAGAAGTTATTAATACTTTTTTTCTTTTTGCCATATTAAATTTAAAGCTGAAGTTTTTAAAAAACTAACTTTCAACCTCTTCCAAACTGCGGTTTTCTCTTTTTGCCTGCAAAATGCTGGCATTTAACTCAAAGCCAATAAGGAGGATAAGCGCATTAAAATAGAGCCACATCATAAAGATGATAAGCGTTCCGATAGATCCGTACAAGGCATTATATCGCGAAAAGTTGGAGATATAATAATTAAACCCTAAAGTACCAATGATAAAAAGTCCGGTTGCTAAAATACTTCCGGGACTGATAAAACGGTATTCTTTTCGCTTGGCAGGTGCATAATAGTATAGCATCGACAGACTGAAGAAAGTAAGAAAAACAATCACAAACCATCTTAAAAACTGCAAAAGCTGGGCTGTAAACCCTCCGTCAATCCATCCTCTGTTTATCGACCAATGTATGATAACACCTCCGGTTGTAATTAGCGCAATGGCAAGTACCACAAAAAAGGAAAGTACAAGCAAAAGAAATACGGCAGACAATCTTTGCTGAATCCAGCTTTTAGTATCGATACTGTGCCAAGTGCCGTTAAACCCGTCCATAATTGCGCTTATGCCATTTGTGCTAAAAACAAAAGTGAGGATAAAACTTAATGAAAGCAAACCGGTATTTTGGCGCATAACTATTTCAGTGATAGTTTCGTCTACTTCCTGATAAGTGTTGGGCGGTATGATATCTTCGAAAAGCCCCATGAGGGTTTCTTGAAAATGGGCTATCGGGATGTAAGGTATCAGAGTAAAAATGAAAAGTATAAATGGGAAAATAGCTAAGAAAAAGTTGAAAGCAACAGCCGCTGCTCTGATTGTAACTGCTCCTTTAAAAATCCCTTTCAGAAAGAAAACAAGCACATCATATAAAGGAACCTGATCAAAGCCTGGCAAAATAAGCAGCCTGAGAAAAGCAATAAACTGATCTTTTAGCTTATTAAATAATAACTTAAGGTTTTCTATCAATAGGCTTAGTCTTGTCATTTTAGTTTTTTACTGCCCTCAAACTTAAATCAAGGCTTTTGATATGATGTGTGAGTGCACCAACCGAAATAAAATCAACCCCGCTTGCTGCATATTCATAAATAGTAGTTGCTGTAATTCCGCCAGAGGCTTCCGTTTCAAACCTGCCAGCTATTAGGTCAATGGCTTTTTTTAGCGCTTCCGGACTGAAATTATCCAGCATAATTCTTTGAAAGCCACCAATATGAATAGCTTCTTTGAGCTCATCAAAGTTTCGCACTTCTATTTCGATAGGTATATCTAACCTATTATCTCTTAAGTATTTTCGGGTCGATTCCAGGGCCTTATCTACGCCGCCAGCAAAATCGACATGATTGTTTTTGATCAGGATCATATCAAAAAGGCCAAAGCGATGGTTGGCTCCTCCTCCAGTAGCAACAGCCAGCTTTTCAAAAACCCTCATTCCGGGTGTTGTTTTCCTGGTGTCGAGTAGTATGGTTGGAAGTCCCTTTAGGAGTTTTTTATAATGAGCAGTTTTAGTAGCTATGCCACTCATTCTTTGCATATAATTTAGTGCTAATCTTTCAGATGACAGCATCGAAATCACTTTTCCATAAACCCTGAACACAATATCACCTGGTTCTACCCGATTGCCATCTGAAATAAATGATTCAAAACGAATATCAGGATCAATAAGCTCGAAAACTTTTTGTGCCACTGAAACACCAGCTATTATTCCTGGCTCTTTAACGAGCAACTGCATAGTGCCTTCAGCATTAGCAGGAATTGTAGCCAGTGAGGTATGATCACCATTTCCCAGGTCTTCCGCTATGGCATTTAATAAGTGCTTTTTTATTATTTCGTCAATGTTATTAATCATGGAATAGGGCTAATGTCAATTGACTGAATTTGGTTTTTACTGGATTGAATCAACATATAAAGGCGAAATGATTGTGACTGATTAGTCAGATTTCCTATTAAATAGGAAGCATTATTATCTGTTGTTTTGCCGGATTCAAGCATTTTAAACTTTGGCTCACTAAGTGTATTAAAAAAATCAGCTAATTTCTTTTTAGCTTGATCTTTGCTTGTTATACCTTTGTTATCAGGCATGTTAAGCGAAATAACGGCAGCCATATGTTTGGCCAATCCGGCAGCATCCTGTTTTTCGAGCAAAGGCTTCAAGGTAGATTGGATAAGGTCTGCATCTTGTGCAAATATGCCATTTGATAATACAAGTATAAAACTAATAACAAAGGCAATTTTTTTCATTTTTTTTAAGCCTGATGATTGATGGTCAAAATTACAGTTTTTTTTCTGATTCTGATTTCATGTATTCTTGCCTTAGAATATAACCTATTGTCTAATATTCTATAAGTAATAGAATTAGCATGCTTTTGATTTGTGTCAAAATATCTGTAGCACCATTTTGAACAATAGGTCAGCTAAAAAAAACTACCTTTGCTTCCATACAAAAACACACTTAAAATGAAAGTCCAATTCATTAATTGGTTGCTATTAGTCAATGTCTTATTGCTTTTTTCATGTCTGCCAGAGGAAAAGTCGGAAACTGAGAAATTTGAAAATGAACTTAATCAGTTTAATGAATCAATGGAAAGTTTTGGGCAAACAATGGACCTGGTAGATGCAATGCAGGCAGAAGTAAATCGCATTGAAGAAAGCAGAGCCTTAGGAGAGCTTTCTGATGAAGAGGCCGATGCGCAGTTAAATGAACTGAAAGAAACATATGGGAGGGTAATTGCAAGACGCTCCAATATAAATCCTGCTACTTCATTACCAGATTGGGCACGAAATCTGGGATTGTCAGAACCTGACGGTCTTTTATTGGACAGGGATTATTCGCAGCTTACTTCTGTTAACAATCCTGATGAGGGCTTTAATTCGGTCTTACTGGTTTATAATGGGGAATATGAAAAAGCGATGAATGAAGCCAGACGAATTGCTAATCAGGCAGGAATTCCGCTTTCAAAAGATTATAAGCAGGCTGTTGAATTGGCCAAAACATACAGCACAACACCCATTAAGGGTATCGCTTTTATGAATTTTGATCCTTTTGTTTCTGATGCTGAATACAATATTTCAATCACTGTTGACGAAACCGGAATGCTTACGATCAGTGCTGTTGATGTTGAACAAATGCGCAAGCAATTTGACCGCGAAAACACAGAAATACCATAGTTTATGCCGAATAATATTTTGATTGCCGGTGCTGGAAAAGGGATCGGATTTGAATTGGTGAAGCACTTGATGACCAACGAAAATTGTCAAATACTTGCTATTTCCCGCAATACAAAACAATTGGAAGAATTGGTTGAAAATCAAAAACCTAAAACTTCCAGGATTATACCTTTGTCACTGGATTTATCAAGTCACGACTTTACAGAACGTTTGCAGGATTGTCAAAATACAAATAAGTTCTTGCCAAATATTGTTATTTATAACGCTGGTTTGCTGATTAATAAACCATTTTCGGCCTTGAGTGGCTCCGATTTTGATCAACTGTTTGAGGTAAATATAAAAGGGGCTTTCAGGCTTTTTCAGGCTTTGATTCCCGATTTGCCCGAAGGCTCACATTTACTTGGTATTAGTAGTATGGGTGGTTATCAGGGAAGTGCAAAATTTCCGGGATTATCAATATACAGTGCTTCAAAGGCTGCGCTTGCTGTGATGATGGAATGTTTGGCTGAGGAACTAAAAGAAAGAAAAATAAGCGCCAATGCCCTGGCTTTGGGGGCTGCACAAACAGCAATGCTTGAGGAAGCTTTCCCCGGCTATAGCGCACCCTTATCAGCAGCTGAAATGGCTTCTTTTATTGCTGATTTTGCAATAAATGGTGGGCGCTATTTTAATGGTAAAATCTTGCCAGTTTCACTTTCTACACCTTAAGATTTTGGATATGCCTTAATTTGTTAAGGATTTCAGCCTCTAAAAGTTAAATTTATGACTAATTTTGCAGATTAGAAGTCAGACAAATGAGTAACCAAAATAATTCAGTAACTCATCCAGGTATTATTGTTCAAATATCAGGTCATGTTGCAGAGATATTGATTCTCTCAAAATCGGCCTGTAGTTCCTGCCAGGTGAAAGGTGCATGCAATATGTCCGAAATGGAGGAGAAGAAGGTTTTTGTGGAGTTGCCACATGAACATCAATTCGAAAGCGGACAGCAGGTGAATATTATAATGCGTCAATCACTGGGGAATCTTGCAGTTTTTCTGGGTTATATATTACCATTTTTGGTATTACTCGCAACATTAATTGGTAGTATCTCGATAGGCCTTAGTGAAGGAATTGCTGGTTTGTTGGCGTTGGTAATTTTGGCGCCTTATTATTTTGTTCTTTACCAATTGCGACATCGCCTGCAAAAGAAATTTAGCTTTCAGCTAATTCCCTAATTGTTTTGATTTGAATGAATTACTTATTTAATAATCTTCAATAGTTTACAGAATGAAAAAAACTGTTTCCTTTTTGATGCTGCTTATTATTGGTTTGACTGTCTTTGGGCAGTCGGATGCTTATGAGCGCACAGTTTACAAAGCAGAGAAAGTTGTAAAAGCTACTTATTTTGAGAAAACACAGCCTTTGCGGGATCAAATGCCTGTGATTCCCGGAGAACGTAAACGGGCCTGGAAAAATGATCTTGTGGGCAATGCTACAATTGAAAATCCTCCGTTTGATCTGGAAGTGCCCGAGAATATTGATGTTACTGACGCTATGGTGCATGGCAATGCACAGCGTGATGGTGATTATTGGCCTTTGCGTTCAGTAATGGCACTTGGGAACGTAAATGGCGTTTTCCCCCCTGATACAGATGGTGATGTAGGCCCTGATCATTATTTTCTGATGATCAATTCTTCTTTTGCTATTTACAATAAAGAAGGTATCAAACTATATGGACCTGCTGATAACAGTACGTTATGGGATGGATTTCCCGGCCCTTGGAGTGGAACAAATGATGGTGACCCAATCGTATTGTATGATGAAGAAGCTGACCGTTGGTTTGCCAGCCAGTTTGCTGTAAATACAGGTGATGGCAGTTTCTGGGAGTTGGTGGCAATTTCTGAAACAGGCGACCCTTTAGGAGCTTGGTATCGCTATGCTTTTGAGTTTAATTACTTTAATGATTATCCTAAGTTTGGTGTATGGCACAATGCATATTTGGGAACTTTTAATTATTTCAATGCAAGTGCTACAGCTTATGTTGGAGGTGGTGCAGTTGCCCTTGATAGGGATGCAATGATTGCTGGAGATCCTGATGCTGAAATGATTATTTTCCCTATCTCCGGCTCCAAATACGGAATTCTTCCGGTTGATTTTGATGGTACACCTCCGCCATCCGACGAACCCGCCTGGTTTGCTCATATGAACAGAACAGGTAATAAAAACCTCGAAATCTGGAAAGCTGATATTGATTGGACAAACCCCTCATCTTCCACTTATAGCTTACATAACAGTCTTGTGGTTGCCGCTTTTAATGCCAGTGTTGGTTCAATTCCACAGCCCGAAACAACACAAACCTTAGATGCAATAGGAGGTCAGCTTATGTTCCGCCTTCAATACCGGAATTTTGGAGATTACAGTACTTTGGTGGCAAATCATACCGTTACTGCGAATGCCCGTGCTGCCATACGCTGGTATGAACTTAGAAAATCAGCTACTGATTGGTCTATTTATCAGCAAGGAACATGGCAACCGGACAATGATTATCGTTGGATGGGCAGTATTGCAATGAATGCTAATGGAAATATAGCAGTTGGATATAGCGTCTCTAGCTCAACAACTTATCCTAGTATCAGATATGCAGGCCGAACAGCCAATGCACCATTGGGTGAGTTCAATATTCCGGAAACAACAATTGTTGAAGGAGAAAATGCCCAAACTAATATTAGCCGTTGGGGCGATTATAGCGCCATGTCTGTTGACCCTTCAGATGATTCAACTTTTTGGTACACGCAAATGTATAGGCTAGGCAGTAACTGGCGCACTCATTTTGCCTCTTTTGATTTTGCTCCGGGAGTAAGTCCTGAAATTGATGCCGGTGAGGATCAAACGATGTGTATTAATCAAACAACAATCGAAACAAAACCTGCGGCGATTGCTGTTCAATCTGTTGAATGGGAAACATCTGGTGATGGAATTTTATTGTATGATGACAGGCTTGCTACGCTTTACGCTCCCGGCCCAACCGACCGTACTTCAGGAGAGGTAACACTTACTATTACTGCAACCGGCTGGGATGGAAGTGTAGTTTCTGATGATTTTACGCTGTTCATTCATAATTTACCTGAAGCAATCGCAGGGAATGACACCATAATCTGTCAGGATGAAGTAATTGAGCTTTATGGCGAAGCCATTTATGCTGATAGTACAATTTGGGTTACAAACGGAGATGGAACTTTTAGCGATGCTAATATGCTTAATGCAGTTTATACACCCGGAGAAAACGATATACTTAATGGTAGTGTGGAACTTACGCTGGAAGTTTACGCAAGTGAAGTGTGCGAAGGTGAAGATTCCGACATGCTGGTACTTACAGTAGATAATTGTACCGCTCTTGATGAACAATGGCAAAGTGAACAAATAGCAATCTCGCCTAACCCGGCATCCACAACATTCAAATTGGAAGTTAACTCAGCTGTGCGAAGTTCAATTGGCTGGGAACTAATTGACGCACAGGGTAAGCAACTTATGGAATCAAAACCCAAAGAGCGTAAATCTAATTGGAAAACCAATATAGACGTTTCTGATCTGGATGCTGGCACCTATTTCCTAAAAGTTTATTTGGAGGGCAAAATATATATCGAAAAAGTAGTTGTACAATAACGCACTTAAATATTTAGTTCTTTAAATATGTTCTAAATTGCTGATTCTATGGCAATTTAGAAAGCTTCTAAACAAACCCGAAATATTCCTGATAATCAGGGTGTTTCGGGTTTTTTATTTGTTGGTTAATCATTGAAACGCTAATTAAACAACTCATAATCAATATAATACGTTTTATATCCTACGGCATGAATAAGCTTGAAAATACAAGCTAATCTGCTAAATTTGCCTTGCTGTTTTAAGATTCACAGCAAAGATCAAAAAGCAATTGCAAGCTTTTGAAAATGAGTGCTTTTTGAAAATGAAGTTTATAACCTAAAACTACATACCGTGAATGAAGTTTTAATGTATGCTTTGATAACACTAGGGCTTTTGGGAACTGTTGCTGCTGTTATCCTTTATTTTGTAGCTCAGAAGTTTAAAGTGATCGAAGATCCGAAGATTGATTTGGTGGATGAAGTTTTGCCTAAAGCAAATTGTGGAGGCTGTGGTTTCCCCGGCTGCCGTAGTTTTGCTGAGGCACTTGTTAATTCTGCCAACGAAAAACAATCACTTGATGGTTTTAATTGTCCTGTTGGTGGCAACGATGTTATGAAGGATGCTGCTGCTATTCTTGGACTGGAAGTGGAAGAGCAGGATCCTTTGATTGCTGTTATTCGTTGTAATGGCAGCAAAGCTAACTCGCCAGCCAAAGTTAATTATGATGGCCCGTCTACCTGTGCCTTTTCGCACAATTTATATGCGGGTGAGGGTGGCTGTCAGTTTGGTTGCTTGGGTTTGGGCGATTGTGTGGTATCATGCGATTTTGATGCCATTCACATGAATCCGGAAACAGGACTTCCGGAAGTAAATGATAAATGTGTGGCTTGTGGTGCCTGTGTAAAAGCTTGTCCAAGAGGCATTATCGAATTAAGACCCAAAGGAAAGAAAGACCGTAGGATTTATGTTTCCTGTATTAATCAGGAAAAAGGTGGTGTTGCTAAAAAGAATTGCGAAGTTGCCTGTATTGGCTGTTCCAAGTGTTTCAAAGTGTGTCCTTTTGATGCCATCACCATGAACAATAACCTGGCATATATCGATCCGATAAAATGTAAATTGTGTCGCAAATGTGTTGAGGAATGTCCTACCAATGCCATCCATGAGATTAACTTTCCGGTAAGAAAAAGGAAAGTTGAAACCGGAGAGGAAACAACAGAGGTAAAGAAAACAATGGCGGTGGCAGATAATGCAAAGAAAGACACCAACAGTGAATCTCAATCATAAATTACAAAGAAAATGGTTGCGTTGAAAACATTTAAAATAGGGGGTGTACATCCGGAGGAAAATAAGCTTTCGGCCAATGCACCTATTCAAAAACTAAATTTCCCAAAGCAGGCGATAATTCCGCTTGGTCAAAACCTCGGAGCACCTTCAAAAGCACTTGTAAAGCGTGGAGATGAAATTAAAACCGGTCAGTTAATTGCCAAAGCTGAAGGTTTTATCGCGGCTAACCTCCACTCTCCATTTACAGGTAAAGTGCTCAAAGTTGATGAAGCTATTGACAGCTCAGGCTACCGCAGACCTGCCATTATTATTGACGTTAATGAAAATGAGATTTGGGATGACGGTATTGATACCACGGATACAATCATACGTGAAATAAAGGCTGATAAACAGGAAATCATAGATAAAATAAAAAGTTGTGGAATCGTCGGCTTAGGTGGTGCTACTTTTCCAACGCACGTAAAATTGATGATTCCTGATGGTAAAAAAGCTGAATACTTGATCATTAATGGTGTGGAGTGCGAACCATACCTTACATCAGATCATCGGCTAATGCTCGAACAAGGAGAGCAAATGCTGATAGGTATTAGAATTCTAATGAAAGCGCTGGAGGTATCAAAAGCAATTATTGGTATCGAAAACAATAAACCTGATGCTATTAATCACCTTTCAGAACTGTCAAAACAATTCGAAGGGATTACTATTCAGCCGCTTAAGGTAAAATATCCGCAAGGTGGAGAAAAGCAGTTGATTAAAGCAGCTGTTAACAAAGAAGTTCCCTCAGGTAAACTACCAATTGAGGTAGGTTGTGTGGTAAGCAATGTGGGAACAGCAGTGGCAGTTTACGATGCTGTTCAAAAAAACAAACCTTTGATTGAAAGGGTTGTCACTGTAACAGGAAAAGCAGTTAAAAAGCCATCAAATTTCATGGTGCGGATCGGAACTCCTGTGCAAATGCTGATTGATGCAGCTGAAGGTTTGCCCGAAAATACCGGTAAGGTTATTAATGGTGGCCCGATGATGGGTAAAGCCATTACAAGTCTCGATGTTCCTGTGGTGAAAGGCTCATCAGGGATTTTATTAATGAAAAATGAGGAAAGCAAGCGTGAAATTCCCCTGACGTGTATCCGTTGTTCAAAATGTACCGTTGTTTGTCCGATGGGTTTGGAACCTTATCTGCTTGCCAAATTGGCAAAGCTGAGTATTTATGATCGCGCTGAAACAGAAAAGATCATGGACTGTATCGAATGTGGTTCCTGCCAGTTTACTTGTCCATCAAACCTTCCTCTGCTTGATTTTCTGCGACTTGGAAAGAACAAGGTTGGACAAATAATTCGTTCGCGTAAATAATTAAACTGAAAACAATGAGTCAATTTACCATATCAGGTTCTCCGCATGTGCATGGAGAAGAAAGTGTAAAAAAGATCATGTACACTGTTGTGCTGGCATTGGTTCCAGCCATTTTGGTATCCACTTACTTTTTTGGAATTGATGCGGTTCGGGTATTGCTGATCGCAGTTGTTTCATGTTTGTTTTTTGAGTGGGCTATTCAAAAATATATCATTAAAGGACCTGTTACTATTACAGATGGTTCAGCTGTAGTAGCAGGTTTGTTGCTTGCTTTTAACGTGCCTGCTAATTTGCCTTGGTGGATATTGGTAATTGGCGCTTTGGTTACTATTGGAATTGGAAAAATGTCATTTGGAGGCTTGGGAAAGAATCCTTTTAACCCGGCACTTGTTGGTCGTGTTTTTATGCTGATTTCTTTTCCCGTACAAATGACCAGCTGGCCGGTTCCCAAGCCATTATTTGCAGAAAGCCTTACAGATGCTGTCACAGGACCAACTGCACTTGGGCTGTTAAAAGAAGGTTTGGGTGCGGGAAAAACTGTTGATCAAATTCTAACAGACCCTTCAATGCCCGCTTACCTGGATCGGTTAACAGGCAATATGAGTGGATCACTGGGAGAAATGTCTGCTATTGCACTAATTCTGGGTGGATTGTTTATGATCTGGCGCAAAGTTATTGATTGGCAGGTGCCTTTTTCAATTATTCTGACAGTTTTTGTTTTTGCGGGGATTTTTCATCTGATTGATCCTACTTATTATGTTGATCCTTCGTTCCATTTATTTACCGGAGGCCTAATGCTGGGGGCTATTTATATGGCAACAGATATGGTGAGTTCGCCTATGAATATCAGCGGTAAATGGATCTATGGCATTGGTATTGGTTTGATAACTATAATCATACGTATGTGGGGAGCCTATCCTGAAGGTATTTCCTTTGCAATATTGATTATGAATGCATTTGTGCCACTTATCAATAATAGTTTTAAACCAAAACGTTTTGGGTTGGTAGCTAAAAAGAAATAATTACATAACATCATAAGATAGCAGTTATGGCCGGAAAAAAAGAATCTTCGTTTTTCAATATGGTAAGCACACTGTTGCTAATTACAGCAGTAGCAGCTTTATCACTTGGAATGGTATTTAACCTGACCAAGGAGCCAATTGCTCTGGCTAAAAAAGCCAAACAAGAGGCTGCAATTAAGGCAGTTTTGCCAGCTTTCGAACGTTTGGAAGTTATGTTGGTAAAATCAGCCTGGGAGGATGACAGCCTTCAGTTTAATATGGCTTTTCAAAACGATGAGTTTGTGGGGGCTGCCATAAATACCTTTACTAACAAAGGGTTTAGTGGAAATATTAAACTGATGGTAGGCTTATTGCCTGACGGAACAATCAATAATATTTCGGTGCTGGAACATAAAGAAACACCAGGCCTTGGAGATAAAATGCAAAAAAATAAATCTGTTTGGAGTGAGCAGTTTAATATGAAAAACCCATCTACATTTAATATTGATGTAAGTAAGGATGGTGGTGAAATAGATGCTATTACAGCTGCAACCATCAGCTCACGGGCTTATGTGGATGCTGTTAAACGTGCCTACGAAACATACATTGCAAATCAGGGAGGAACCAAATAATGAACAAGACCCTCAATAATTTTACAAAAGGTTTTATTAAGGAAAATCCGGTATTTGTCCTGTTGCTCGGACTTTGTCCAACGCTTGGAGTTACTACAAGTGCCATCAATGGACTTGGGATGGGACTGGCTACTACATTTGTTTTGGTGATGTCAAATCTGGTAGTTTCGTTGATAAAGAATTTCATTCCAGATAAGGTGCGTATTCCAAGCTTTATCGTTGTTATAGCTTCTTTTGTTACAATAGTAGAGCTAACTATGCAGGCTTTTTTGCCAGCACTTTTTGATCAGTTGGGCCTTTTTATTCCACTCATTGTAGTTAACTGTCTTGTATTAGGACGCGCAGAAGCTTATGCATCCAAGAAAGGTATTGGAGAATCCTTGATCGATGGATTGGGCATGGGGCTCGGCTTTGCTTTTGCACTTACCGTACTTGGTGGTGTAAGAGAATTGCTTGGTAGCGGTGCAATCTTTAACATTAAATTGATTCCTGGAGATTTGATGCTGGTATTTGTACTTGCTCCAGGGGCATTTATTGCATTAGGCTATCTCATCGCACTGTCAAACAAACTGAATAAGTCAAAATAAAAACTGATACGCCATGGAATATATTATTATCATCATATCGGCCATCTTTGTTAATAACATTGTGCTGGCTCAGTTTTTGGGAATTTGTCCTTTTGTTGGGGTTTCCAATAAACTCTCGACTTCAATTGGTATGGGTGGTGCAGTCCTTTTTGTTATGACTTTGGCAACCATTGTAACTTGGCTTATTCAAACCTATGTTTTAACTCCGCTGGGCATTCAGTTTTTACAGACAATTGCCTTTATTTTGGTGATTGCCTCATTGGTGCAAATGGTTGAGATAATATTAAAGAAGGTGAGTCCGGCTCTTTATGGAGCTTTAGGCGTTTTTCTGCCATTGATCACAACCAATTGTGCTGTTTTGGGTGTCGCAATTCTTACTATTCAAAAGGATTTTAACCTGATGGAAGGCGTTGTGTTTGCTATTGCAAATGCAGCAGGCTTTGCATTGGCTATGGTACTTTTTGCTGGAATCCGTGAACATCTTGATTTGATGGAAGTTCCTAAAGGAATGCGTGGTGTGCCAATCGCGCTTGTAACAGCCGGTATTCTCGCCTTGGCGTTTATGGGATTTACCGGAATTGTTTAAACGAAATTTTATTTTAGTAGAAAAGGCTTACCGTTTTGGTAAGCCTTTTTTATTTAATCATTTTGTGTTGGCAAAAATGCATAATGGCTTGAATAATAAAGCATTTGAGTTGTGAAGTCATCAGGATAGCTGAGTTGAATATCAGCTATCTGTCCTTTGTCACAAACTTTCTCTAGTTGTGGGTTGATAAAACCTGCAAAGGGCGCTATGCCAAGCTTTTTCCATCTTTGCAAAACTTCCTGATGCAGCTGTTGATCAACCTTCACCCCATAGCCTTCCACCAATGCTTTGGCTGCCTGATAATCGCCTTCTGATTTAATGCGCTGTACTTCACGCAATAACTCACCAACAATTTTTCTGGTTTGATTGTAATCATTGATGCGGATATAGGTTTTCTTATTGATAACCAGCATTTCAATGATTCTTTCGGGGGCTGCTTTTTCAAACATCCATTTCGCTATGAGCTGTCTGTTGCGCATATGGCTTTCTTCCAATTGCTGCCCGGGTTCCAAACGGACCAATTGCCGCATCAGTCCATTGAGGAAAAAGCCATCATATTCCGCTTTTCCGGTTTCAAGGCTTTCCATAAACCCTTCTTTAATAAGCTTTTCATCCAGCATATAATAAAGTGCAACCAGATCAGCCCGTGCTTCTTCGATAGTGTTGGCATAGCTTTTAAGGCTTTCTTTTGGGCTTTTAACACCAGGAATAAGCTGGCCGCTTCCATGACCAATTACTTCATGCAGTCCGGTGTGGATTTTAGAAGCAAGCGCACCAAACGCTTTTATTCTTTTTTGCTGTTCAGGCAAATAAAATTCTTCAATTGAACCAGTACTTTGGGAGGCATTTTCGTAGGCATCTTCAATATTTCCCAGCGAAACAGATTTTGATCCATACCTTTCTCTGATCCAGTCGGCATTGGGCAGGTTGATGCCAATAGGAGAGGAGGGGCTGCAATCGCCACTTTCAACGATTACTTGTATCACTTTATAGCTAACACCTTTCGGGTCTTTGCGTTTGTATGCCTCATCAATAGGAGAATTTGCCTCAAACCAGGGAGCCAGCTCGCTGATCTTTCCGAAACGCTGTGTGGCTTCTTCATCTCTCATCGAAAGCACAGATTCGAAAGTGGCGTGTCTTCCGAGCGGATCACCATATACTTCGATAAAGCCATGCACCAGATCAATCACAGAATCGGTGTCCTGAACCCAAAGTTTATTGTATTCGTTGAAGGTTTTCAAGTCTCCGGTTTCATAAAACTGAATCAACTTTTCGAGGATGGCTTGCTGTGCTTCGTTTTCGGTAAAATCTTTGGCCTTTTCGAGGAGCACAACGATTTTGCGTATCGCTTTGCCATAACGCCCATCCGACTTGCAAACTTCCTCTTTTATCTCACCATTTCTTTTTACTAATCTGGTATTCAGTCCATGCCACAAGGGTTCATTTTCATCTGGCTGTTTTTTCTTTGCATAAAAATCTTCTGCTTCCTGCTGATTTACACCATCATAAAAATTACAAGCCGATTGAGCCACATGATCAGCTCCTTCATCCTGATTAAGTCGCTTGGGTGCTATTTCGGGATTGTAGATGATGTCGGTGAGCCAATCAACAAATTCATTTTTAGCTTGATGAACTGGGATCGGAAGCAGGGGTTCATCTAAACTATTCAAAGCATTTTTTAGCCAGTTTTCTGCACAAACCGGAAAAAATTTATCCATCGAATAGTGGTGATGAATGCCATTCGAAAACCAAACCCTTTTGAGATAAGTAACAAAATGTGACCAGTTTTCATCCGTTTTTTCTCCTTCGTAATGCTGGTAAAGGGCTTCCAGACTTTTGCGAATAATAAGGTTGTATTTATAGTTTTGATCATAGATCAAATCGCGCCCGGCCAGCGCAGCCTGATACAAGTGCCAGGTAAAAATTTTCTGGTTCAGGCTGAGATTCTCAAAGCCATTGATTTGATAGCGGAGAATGCGGATATCGGCAAATTGTTCTGTTTGCCACTTGAAGTCATTAATAGTTTCGTTTGACATGAGCTGTTTTTGTTTAAGACGCAAAACTACTAAAGAATCTGATAGGAAAAGTTGTTTGCGGCGGGCACAAAAAATGCGGGCAATGTCTTACCCGCACTTTAGTTTTTATTGCTTTAGCCTTTGTAGAAAGGCAATTTTACTATTTCTGCAGACAGTTTTTTATCTCGTACTTTAATAAAAATTTGTGCGCCTAATTTGGTGAATGGTTTATTGATATACGCCATGCCAATACCTTTTTTGAGCATGGGCGACATGGTTCCGGAAGTTACTTCACCAATCACTTCATCATTTTCGTTTACAACTTCATAGTGTTGTCTTGGGATCCCTTTGTCGATCATTTCGAAAGCTCTAAGCTGCCTGCTGATGCCTTCTGCTTTTTGTTTTTCGAGGAGCGGACGATCAATGAAGTCGTTGCCATCAGTAAATTTAGTGATCCAGCCTAGTCCGGCTTCAATCGGACTGGTACTGTCGTTGATATCGTTGCCATACAAACAAAAGCCCATCTCGAGTCTAAGTGTATCTCTTGCTGCCAGTCCGATAGGTTTAATGCCAAAATCAGCACCCGCTTGTAATACTGCCTTGTAAATTTTTTCTGCATCTTCATTTTTGAAATAAATCTCGCAGCCACCCGATCCGGTATAGCCGGTAGTAGAGAGTAAGACGTCCTTAACACCCGCAAATTCAACTATTTTAAAGGTGTAGTATTCCATGTCGGTGATAGGGGTTGAAGTAAGCGATTGCATAGCTTCCAATGCTTTAGGACCTTGAATGGCCAATTGCGAGGTGCTGTCGGAAGCATTGCTGATTTGGGCATTTTGTATATTATTTTTAACCACCCAGTTCCAATCCTTGTCGATATTGGCAGCATTTACAACCAATAAATATTTTTCAGCGTTAAAGCGGTAAACCAGCAAGTCATCCACAATACCACCTTCGCCATTTGGGAAGCAGCTGTATTGCACTTTCCCGTCGTAGAGCGCAGCCACATCGTTTGAAGTAAGCCTTTGCACCAGTTCGAAGGCTTTTGGTCCTTCTGTCCAAAACTCACCCATATGCGATACATCAAAAACGCCAAGCGCTTTACGCACGGTTTCATGTTCTATATTGATGCCTTCAAACTGAACAGGCATTTCAAAGCCTGCAAATTCAACCATTTTTCCACCCATTTCGTGGTGCATACGGTTTAATGCTGTTTGCTTCATGATATTTGTAATTTACTGAAGATTAAATAATTAAAAGCTCTGAATGAGCGCGATTTATCAATTTCAAAGGTAGCGAATTTTTGCTTAGGAAATCTTTTGTGAACCATAATAAAGGTCTTATAATTTTATGCTTATTTATCCACCTGGTAAATCGGCATGGAAGGCAGGCATTTGCCAGGCTGATAAAACAGTAAAACAGATTTTAAGTCAGTTTAACAATTGATTTGATGCGTTAAAGTTTCTTATTGGAAACAGAATTGTAGTTTTGCAGCTTAAATATCCCTGAATAATGAAGCTGATTCGTTACTACAGTTTACTAATTCTTATCCTTTTGTTTTTGATTCCTGGAATTTCCAGGGCGGCTTATTTGCTGATACCCATGGACGAAACCCAAACCAATCATCTCAAGGCGTATGGCGTAGCTTATTGGGTGCTCGAGAAAGATATAGAAATCAGCTGGTTACTCAATTACCGCGGCGGAAGTTACCTTATCCCGCATCATCCCTTGTTCGAAAAAGAATGTAAACTGCGTAATGTGAGTTATCAGGTGATAGCCGATGTGCAGGCTGCTGCCATTTTGCAGGAAATTGCTGATCCGGGCAAAAACATGGACGAGATGAAATTGCAGAAAGTGCCACGCATTGCGGTTTATTCACCTAAAAACAAGCTGCCGTGGGATGATGCCGTAACACTCGTGCTTACCTATGCTGAGATTCCTTATGATATTATTTATGATGATGAGGTGCTCTCGGATGTGCTGCCAATGTATGACTGGCTTCATCTGCATCATGAAGATTTTACAGGTCAGTTTGGAAAGTTTTGGGCACGCTACCGCCATTTTCCATGGTATCAGGAGGATGTGCAGAAGCAACAGCAAACTGCTGAACGACATGGCTTTCAAAAGGTTTCTCAGCTAAAATTAGCGGTAGTAAAAAAAATCAGGGAATTTGTCGCTGGTGGCGGCTATATGTTTGCCATGTGTTCGGCCACCGATAGTTATGATGTAGCCTTGGCTGCTGATGGACTGGATATTTGCGATGTGATGTTTGATGGTGATCCCATTGGATCAGGGCATCCACAAATGCTGAATTATGATAATTGTGTGGCCTTTACGGATTTTAAGGTTTCTACCAATCCACAGGAATATGAAATCTCAGATATTGATGTAACCAATTACAGGTCAAGGAGTATCAATGAAAGCAACGATGTGTTTAGTTTATTTGATTTTTCCGCTAAATGGGATCCTGTGCCAACCATGCTCACCCAAAACCACGAAAAGCTGATCAAAGGTTTTATGGGTCAAACAACTGCTTTCAATAAAGATTTGGTAAAATCGGAGGTGATTGTTTTGGGTGATAATTTGGCCTTTAATGAAGATCGTTATATTCATGGGAATTTTGGCAATGGCTTCTGGACATTTTTTGGTGGCCACGATCCGGAAGATTATCAACATCTGGTTGGTGATCCGCCTACCGAGCTGGATATGTTTCCTAATTCGCCCGGTTATCGGCTTATCCTGAATAACATACTGTTTCCGGCTGCCAAAAAGAAAAAGCAAAAGACTTGATTTGTAGTCTGAGAAGCAATATTTTTGAATCATGAGAAATCTACCCGAAATCAAGGAAATACTAAGTAAGCATAAAAGTATGCTTACTGAAAGGTATCCTATCAAATCGATGGCGATATTTGGTTCTTATGCAAGAAATGAGCAACTTCCTGAAAGCGACATTGATATTCTGGTTGAATTCTCAGGAAAAATTGGTATTGCTTTTATCGATCTTGCTGAAGAATTGGAAAGTATTACCGGGGCCAAAATAGATCTTGTGTCGAAGCATGGTATTCAAGATAAGTACTTAAAAGCCATTTCATCTGATCTGATTTATGTCTAAAAGGGATAATTTGTTATTGATTGATGATATGTATAAGGCCTCGCTGAAAGTAAGGGTTTATACGGAAGGGATGAGTTTTGATGAATTTGCTTCTGATTCAAAAACTGTTGATGCTGTAGTTAGAAATTTTGAAATTATTGGAGAGGCTTCTAATCGTATTGATGAGTATTTTCGCCAGAAAAATCCTGAGATTGAATGGAGAAGAATAATAGGCTTGCCCAATAGAATTGTCCATGAATACTTTGGTGTGGACCTTGAAATTATTTGGGCTATTGTTACCGATTACATTGATGAACTGATATCATGGTTAGAAACAATCAGAGACGCAGATAGTGATGTTTTGTGAAAGCTACAAGTGTCTGCGAATTAAAGCATTAGTATACAAAAAGGATTAAGCTTATCCTGAATAACATACTGTTTCCGGCTGCCAAAAAGAAAAAGCAAAAGACATGATTATTTTATCACCCAATCATCAATTGTGAGTCGGAAGTCCATACCATCCATCTTCATCCTGGCTCCAATATTACATAGGGTATCAACATTTTGATAGTTAAAAGTTGCAGCAGAAGGTGATTGCCCTGTGAAATTCAAATTGCCTTCACCTGATTTTAAAATTCCACATTTTGAGCTTATTACCGGATAAAGTGAAGAAGCTGTCAGCTCCATTTCTACATCATCGCCAGTATGGTTTCTAAAACTAAGCGAAGCTTCTTTTATTGAAATATGTTCGTTATCGGGTGAGAAATATTCCGTTGACTGTTCCTTTTCCCATTCATAAACCAAACTACCTTCGAGGGTAATCGTTTTATTGCCGGTTGAATCAGTAAATTGAAGGTTTGAAATGTTTTGTTCAAACTCATACAGATTACCATTTACTGAAACCAGTTCTAGCGATATTGCGCCACTTAATATGGGAAATTGAGCATATGTCAGGTATGGCATATTACTAAATCCAAAATCAATAAATTCAAAACTTGTTTGAGAACCTTCAGTCAATGGAAGAGTGTCACATAAAGTTCTCATAATGCCATAACGTTCTCTGCCAATATCATCTCCAACTGATTGATCGTTATTATTAATATTTCTGAAATTATAACTTACTCCTGATGTCGTATTGGTTTTAACTGTCCAGCCTCCATCAATATGGGTACCGGTCAATGTATTGAGTGATGAGTCGGTAATTGCTTTAAAATAGCTGATTGTTAACTGAATTACGTTATGTTTTGCAAATAACAGATTTTCAGCTGCCTGTGCTTGTGCTTGATAGTTAACCTCATTGTTTTCTTTTTTACAGCTGGTAAAATATAAAAGACCCAGTATCAATGAGGTATATAAAATCGTATTTGATAAATTACTAAACTTCATCTTTTTTTTTCATAGGTTTCAAATCTATAAACGAATTCATGCTGCAAATCATTGTCCATCACTTCCTTTTCTACTAGTTCCCATTCTTTATAGTTGATGATTGGAAAATAAGTATCTGCTTCAAAATCAGCTTCAATAACAGTTAGATAGAGTTTGTCAGCCAAGGGCATAAATTGCTCATAAACAGTCCCTCCTCCGATAACAAATACTTCCGTTTCCTGCTTGGTCAGCTTCATTGCTTCGCTGATGCTTTCAACTTTTTCGCAGCCTTTTGGAACTGGATTCAGCGTTTCGCTAACAATGATATTTCTTCTGTTTGGAAGTGGTCCATTTGGAAGGGATTCAAATGTTTTTCGCCCCATAATTACAGCATGTCCAGAAGTAAGTTTTTTGAATCTTTTCAGATCTGCCGACAAATGCCATGGCATTTTATTGTTGATGCCGATCGCCCTGTTTTGAGCCATGGCAACAATGAGAGAAATTATTGGTTTTTTTGTCATATTACACAACTAAACTGCAATATCCGCTTTTATTGAAGGATACGGATTGTAATTTATTAATTCGAAATCATCGTATTGAAATGAAAAGACATCCTTGACTGTCGGATTGATTTTCATTTGCGGCAAAGGTCGTGGATCTCGGCTGAGCTGCAGCTTAACCTGATCAAGATGATTAAGATAGATATGCGCATCGCCAAAACTCATGATCAATTCGCCGGGTGCCAATTCTGTTACCTGCGCAATCATTAGTGTAAGTAAAGCATAAGAAGCAATATTAAACGGTACTCCCAGAAAAATATCAGCACTACGCTGATACATCTGACACGATAGTTTACCGTTCGCTACATAAAACTGAAACCAGGCATGACAGGGTGGGAGTGCTGCTTTACCGGCAGCTACATTTTCTGCAAAACTTTTTCCTGATTCGGGAAGGACAGAGGGATTCCAGGCAGCAACGATATGGCGACGGCTGTCGGGATTAGTTTTTAAACTGTTAATCACTTCGCTAATCTGATCAATTCCTTCATTATTCCAGTTGCGCCACTGAGCGCCGTAAACCGGACCAAGATCTCCTTTTTCGTCGGCCCATTCATCCCAGATACTTACTTTGTTTTCCTTGAGGTAGTTAATATTTGTATCTCCTTTTAAAAACCAAAGTAATTCGTGAATGATGGATCGAAAATGCAGTTTTTTTGTTGTAACAGCCGGAAAGCCTTTTTGTAAATCAAAGCGCATTTGATAGCCAAAAACACTGAGTGTCCCTGTTCCAGTCCGGTCTTCTTTCTTATTTCCGTTTTCCAGTACATGCCGCATCAGGGCGTGATATTGTTCCATGAGTTTTTAACGTAATTTGTAATTAACCAATTAGCATTCCAACAATTGTAGCTGACATCAGTGATGCAAGTGTACCTCCCAATAATGCTTTCAATCCATACTTTGAAAGTGTGATTCTTTGATTTGGTGCTAACGATCCAATACCGCCAATCTGTATGCCGATAGAGGCAAAATTAGCAAATCCACAAAGCATATAAGTGGCCATAATAATTGATTTTGGATCAGTAAATACCTGAGCAGCTTTTAATTCGGAAAGACTGACATATCCAATAAACTCTGTCATAATAATTTTTTCACCCAGCAATCGACCCAGATAGGTGATATCTTGTACATTCACACCAATGAGCCACATAACGGGAGAAAAAATATAACCCAGCATAAACTGCAGTGATAATTCATTATAGCGGCCATCTGTTATCTCAGCAATAGAATTGTTTAGCCCGATTAAATCGCCTATCCAAATGGAGATATAATTGAACATAGCTATAAAAGCTATGAAGACCAGGAGCATAGCAGCCACATTTACCGCAAGCTTTAGCCCTTCAGTTGTGCCATTGGAAATGGCATCCAGAACGTTGCTTCCAATTTGATCTTTACTGATTTCCATTGTTTTATCAATGGCTTCAGTTTGTGGTACAAGTATTTTTGCTATTACTATAGCACCAGGAGCAGCCATTACAGAAGCCGTGAGCAGATGTTTTGCGAAAAGCAATCGCTGAACCGGATCTTCGCCACCTAAAAAGCTTATATATACAGCTAAAACTCCGCCAGCTAAAGTAGCCATTCCACCCATCATCACTAAAAGAATCTCTGACTTATTCATTTTTGGCAGGTAGGCTTTTATCATGAGTGGAGATTCTGTTTGACCCAGAAATATGTTACCTGCAACAGACAAGCTTTCAGCACCGCTAAGCTTCATTAAGCGTGTCATAACCCATGCCATTGCTTTTACAATCTTTTGGATAATACCGAGGTAAAAAAGAAGGCTTGTCAGGGCTGAAAAGAATATGATAGTAGGAAGAATTTGAACTGCAAAGTTTTGCATGGCACTTTCAACACTATTAGAAGCGAAAGAACTAAAAAGAAATTCAGTTCCTGCTTTTGTGAAATCCAGCACTAATACAAAGAGTTTACCAACCGCTTCAAAAAAATACTGTATCCACGGAACATAGAGAACACCGATGGCTAAAGCTAACTGCAGCGCTAATCCGGTAAATATTACTTTCCAGTTAATTGCTTTTCTGTTACTACTAAAAATGAAGGCAATAGCTATGAGTGTAAACATTCCCAAAAGCCCCCTTAGGATCGTCATTATATTGAACCCTTCGCTGCGTTGCATTTCAAGTATGTTCGATGTATCCGGGCTTTCATGTGTTGGTTCATTTATTTCATGCGGTTCAGTGCTTTCAACAATGGTTTCGATCGTCGTTTGAACTGTATCTGCTTGAGCAATAATTAATTCATTAGGAAAAAGTGTTAACCCAACTGCTAAAAGCAGTGTAATGAAAATGTAAGGTTTAATCATGGTACTAAGCTAATGGGATATTTAAAAAAGCTACAATCGTTTACGTCTTCTGATTTCATCTCTAAGCTGCGATGCTTTTTCATAGTCTTCTTTTTGGACTGCAATTTGCAACATTTCTTCCAGTTCATCGGTTAAATATTCAGAGAACTCATCAGTTTTATCACTTGCCTTGATATTTGATTGTTGATCAGAATCCTGATCTAATATTATTCCTGCATCATCCAAAATAGATTCATAAGCAAATATAGGACACTGAAAACGAATTGCCAGTGCAACTGCATCAGAAGTGCGGGCATCAATTTCTGTTGTGGTGTTATTTGATTCGCAAACCAAAAGAGCATGGAAGACCCCATTTTCAAATTTGTTTATGATAACTTCTTTAAGATTAATCTGAAAACTGTCAGAGAAGCTTTTAAACAAATCATGTGTCATTGGCCGAACAGGCTTCATTTTTTCAAGTCCTAGTGCAATCGATTGCGCTTCGAATGTACCTATGATTATTGGCAACTTTCTTTGCCCAAACTTCTCACCAAGTATAAGAGCATAAGCACCGCTTTGTGACTGACTATAAGACATTCCCGTAATTTCAAGTGCGATTTTTTGCATGCTTTTTTGTTAATTTATTAAGCGGTATAAATATAGCTTTTTTTTGAGAGTTGGAGTTTATTGCAGAGGCAGACTTATCGTTTTTTTTTCAACAGACTGCTTTAAAAAAAATGGTTTTTTATGAATTATTTTTTTTGATTAATGCTTGTAAGATAGTATTTTTGCGGCGTTCGTAATCATTAAATTTAGAGCGACCGACAAAAAAAAATCAAAACTCACCTTACCAAATCAAATCTCATGGATCAATTAATCTGGTTAATTCCGATTTCTGCAGTACTTGGCATAATTTATATGTTATTGAAATCCAATTGGATAGACAAGCAAGATGCGGGCACGGAAAAAATGCAACGGATTGCAGGTTATATCTCAAAAGGGGCTATGGCTTTTCTGAAAGCTGAGTATAGGATATTGGCAATTTTTGTAATTGCTGTCTCCGTGCTTCTGTTTGCAAAAAGCTATAATGAAGAGACTTCTAATGGGTTTATTGTTGTTTCATTTATTACTGGTGCCGTATTATCTGCCTTGGCTGGTTACATAGGAATGCGGGTGGCAACCAAAGCCAATGTCAGAACTGCTAATGCCGCACGAAATACACTTAACCAGGCACTTAAAGTAGCCTTCAATGGTGGAAGTGTTATGGGAATAGGAGTGGTTACGCTTGGCTTATTGGGTTTAAGCTTATTGTTTATTCTTTTTAATAAGTTTATTGGTGTTGACTGGTCGCTGGAAGTAGTATTAAATGTGCTTTCGGCTTTTTCTCTTGGTGCATCTTCTATTGCCTTGTTTGCCCGTGTTGGAGGAGGGATTTATACCAAGGCAGCAGATGTAGGGGCTGACCTCGTAGGTAAAGTAGAAGCAGGTATTCCTGAAGATCATTACCTTAATCCTGCAACGATTGCTGATAATGTTGGGGATAATGTAGGCGATGTTGCTGGCATGGGTGCTGACCTTTTTGAATCATTTGTTGGTTCTATTATTGCAGCAATGGTGCTAGGTGCAGCTTTTACCACTTCCCCTGAAGTGTTGGGTTATTTTGAATTGGGGCCTGTTATCCTGCCTCTGGCGATTGCATCTCTGGGTATTCTAACCAGTATGATAGGTACATTTTTTGTCAGAGTGAGTGCAAAAGGAAATCCTCAGTCAGCACTTAATAGAGGAGAGTTTGTTGCCACAGGTATTATGTTGGTTGTTTCTTTCTTTTTGATTCAATGGTTTTTGCCTGAAACATGGCACCATTATAAAGCTGATGGAAGTTTTAAAGAAATGAGTTCGCTTGGTGTGTTTTGGGCTACGATTGTTGGACTGGTGATTGGAACCGCCATTGGAAAAATTACAGAGTACTATACAGGAACTGGAGGAAAACCTGTTCGTTCAATTGTTGAACAAAGCAGAACTGGTGCAGCAACGAATATTATTGCAGGAATGGAGATAGGTATGAAATCAACTGCTTATCCTATTTTAGGTTTAGGTATTGCAATCATTCTTTCCTATCACTTTGCTGGTTTATATGGTATCGCTATAGCAGCTGTATCTATGCTTGCCAATACAGGTATTCAATTGGCTGTAGATGCCTATGGCCCAATTGCAGACAATGCTGGCGGAATTGCTGAAATGAGTGAATTACCAAAAGAAGTAAGGCAAAAAACAGATAAACTTGATGCTGTTGGAAATACCACAGCAGCCATTGGAAAAGGGTTTGCCATTGCGTCTGCTACATTAACGGCATTGGCACTGTTTTCAGCTTTCATGTCGCAGGCTAATATTGTAACCATAGATATTTCTAAACCGGTAATTATGGCTGGTTTGCTTATTGGCGGTATGCTACCTTATTTATTCAGTTCAATGGCAATGGGTGCAGTGGGTCGAGCAGCGAAAAAAATGATTACCGAGGTGCGTCGCCAGTTTCGTGAGATTCCGGCGCTTACAAATGCCCTTGCAATCATGAAAAAGTATAATGGAAATCTTGATAATCTCTCAGCTGAAGAGTCTGATATCATGCATAATGCAGAAAGAGCTGCTGAATATGAAAAATGTGTGGAGATTTCTACTGAAGCTTCTCTTAAGGAAATGGTTTTACCCGGATTACTTGCTATTGCTGCACCGGCAGTTGTTGGTTTTGCTGGAGGAGCCGAAATGTTGGGAGGATTGCTTGCCGGAGTAACAGCGTCAGGTGTTTTGCTTGCCATTTACCAATCCAATGCAGGTGGTGCATGGGATAATGCTAAAAAAATGGTTGAAGAAGGTGTTGTTTATGAAGAAGTTACCTATGGGAAAGGCAGTGATTCTCATAAAGCGACTGTAGTAGGCGATACTGTAGGCGATCCCTTTAAAGATACCAGTGGCCCTTCATTGAATATTCTGCTTAAACTAATGTCGGTGGTGGCTTTGGTAATTGCCCCTTCTATTGCTGTTGATACACCTAATGCAAGTAATGATCAGGAGCTGAATCCAAAAGCACAGAAACTTGATCAACCTCAAAAGGAGTACGAATCACCCATAGCCCACTGGTTTGATTGGACTGATTAATTTTTATCCAGAATAAATTTAAAAAGAGAAGTAAGCGCTTCTCTTTTTTTATTTAAGTGATTGATTTAGTGGAAAGTATAAATCTGGTGTTCTTTTTGAACTTCAGTGGAGTTTATTTGTTAATTTGTTAACAATATTTCGGCTCAAAACGTGGAATTGACTGAAACAATTTCTACCTTTGCCGCTTGAAATCATGTCTTAAACAAGGATCAGTCAAATTGTTTTGTTGAATTCGTTAATGTGTACATTTATGATCACTAATAATTTTGTTCAGCGCCACTTGGGCCCAACTAAAAAAGATATTGAGAAGATGCTTCAAACTTTAGGTGTAGCATCTGTTGATCAGCTAATAGATGAAGTTATTCCTGATGATATTCGAAACAAAGAAAAACTCAATATAGGTGAGGGAATGAATGAGTATGAGTATTTGAATCACCTTAAAGGTTTGGCTTCAAAGAATAAGCTATATAAATCCTATATTGGTATGGGCTATTACAATACCATAACCCCTGCAGTTATTACCAGAAACGTTCTGGAAAATCCAGGATGGTATACAGCTTATACTCCGTATCAGGCAGAGATTTCGCAAGGCCGTCTTGAGGCTTTACTTAATTTTCAAACAATGATTTCTGAGTTGACTGGAATGCCAATTGCCAATGCATCTTTGCTTGATGAAGCAACTTCGGCTGCTGAAGCAATGCTGATGTTTTTTGCAAATAGAAGCAGGGCACAACAAAAAGCTGGTATAACAAAGTTTTTTGTTGATCAGGGAGTATTTCCACAGACATTGGAGGTTGTTAAAACACGCGCCATTCCTGTTGGAATAGAAGTAGTTGAAGGCAGCATTAAAAAGTATACACCAGATGATCAGTTTTTTGGAGTGTTATTGCAATATCCAAATCAGTTTGGTTCAATTTCTGATCTTAGAGAAAAGGTCGAATATTATAAATCAATGGGTATTCAGGTAGTAGTAGCTGCCGATTTGCTTAGTCTGGTTTTGTTATGTCCTCCCGGTGAGTGGGGAGCAGATGCAGTCGTAGGTTCTTCCCAACGATTTGGTGTTCCAATGGGTTTTGGTGGTCCTCATGCCGGATTTTTTGCTACTTCTGAAGCTTACAAACGAAATATCCCCGGAAGAATAATAGGACTTTCAAAGGATGCTAACGGAACTCCTGCATTACGTATGGCACTTCAAACCCGTGAGCAGCATATCAAACGTGAACGTGCTACTTCTAATATTTGCACAGCACAAGCTTTGCTGGCATCAATGGCGGCATTTTATGCCATCTATCATGGACCTGAACGGTTAAAAGAAATAGCCAAACATGTCCATATTTTGACCAATGTATTGAATCAGGAAATTCAAAAATTTGGGCTTAATCAGCTAAATAGCTTTTTCTTTGATACACTTTTACTCGAGTTGCCAACAACTGTTTCTACCTCAAAACTAAAAGAAATTGCAGAGCAACATGGAATGAACTTCAGATGGATTGATGAGAGATTATTTAGCATTAGCCTTGATGAAACTACCAGTCTGGAAGATGTAAACAGCATCTTAAATGTGATAGCTATAGCTGTTGACGGAAAATTTGAAGCTTTTAAATGTGATCCGGATGTTTGTGGTAAGCTCTCTGCCTTGCCGTTAGATTTGGTCCGGAAGTCAGACTTTTTAACGCATGAGGTATTTAAGCGCTATCATTCTGAAACTGATATGATGCGATACCTCAAAAAGCTGGAAAATAGAGATTTGGCATTAAACCGAACAATGATTCCACTGGGGTCGTGTACAATGAAATTGAATGCAGCTGCTGAATTGTTTTCCCTTAGCTGGCCTGAGTTTGCTAATTTGCATCCTTTTGTGCCTGAAGATCAGGCTGCAGGGTATTACGAGTTAATCGATACCCTTGAAAAAGACCTTTGTGAAATTACTGGTTTTAAAGCTGTTTCTTTTCAGCCAAACTCTGGTGCAAGTGGTGAATATACAGGCTTGCTTGTGATTCGGGCCTATCAGCAATCTTTGGGCCAGGGTCACCGCAATATTTGTTTGATACCATCCTCAGCTCATGGAACCAACCCTGCCAGTGCTGTGATGGCTGGCATGAAAGTGGTTGTAGTAAAATGTGACGAGCAAGGAAATATTGATGTAAGTGATTTGCGTGAAAAAGCAGAAGCGAATAAAAATGAGCTTGCTGCTGCAATGATTACATATCCTTCAACGCACGGAGTTTTTGAAAAGGCTATTCGTGAAATCATCGACATTATTCATGTGAATGGTGGACAGGTATATATGGATGGAGCAAATATGAATGCCCAGGTAGGTTTAACTAGTCCGGGTTTTATTGGGGCGGATGTTTGTCACTTGAATTTACATAAAACCTTTGCAATTCCTCATGGTGGAGGAGGTCCCGGCGTAGGTCCGATTGGAGTAGCAGAGCATTTGGCTGAATTTTTGCCCGGTCATACCTGCGTTGCTACAGGCGGAAAAAATGCCATATCAGCTGTTTCGGCAGCTCCGTTTGGCAGTGCATTTATCTTGCCTATTTCATACGGTTATATAAAAATGCTCGGTTCAGTAGGATTAACCAGATCAACAGAGATTGCTATTTTAAACGCAAATTATCTTAAGGTGAAGCTTGAAAAGCATTTCCCAATTCTATACACAGGAAACAAAGGGCATGTAGCACATGAAATGATTCTGGACCTCAATAAGTTTAGTAAAACAGCAGATGTTACTGCTGTTGATGTTGCAAAACGATTAATGGACTATGGCTTTCATGCTCCAACTGTGGCTTTCCCTGTTCATGGCACACTTATGGTTGAACCCACGGAAAGTGAGCCGCTGACGGAGCTCGACCGGTTTGTTGATGCTATGGCAGCCATCCGAAATGAAATCAGAGAAATTGAGGAGGGTAAAGCGCAAAAAAGTAATAATCTGATTTCAAATGCTCCGCATACAGCTGAAATGCTGATTAGTTCAGATTGGAATTTCCCTTATTCAAGAGAGTTGGCTGCATTTCCTCTTAAATCAGATCTCGTCGATAAGTATTTTCCTCCCGTTACAAGAATTGATGATGCCTATGGGGATCGTAACCTGGTTTGTACCTGCGCGCCTATGGAAGATTATATCGAACAATAGTCATTTGTTGGGTTTGACTATTAAAAATGACCAGCTTTATGGGCTGGTCATTTTATTTTTATTCAGGAAATATTCAAGATAATTACTCTACTGATTGCAGCGATTTTTTGATCTTTTGCCATGTTCTTTCTATGTCATGATCCAAGCCCACACTAAACCTAACCAAACCTTCTGATAATCCCATTCTTTTTTGCATTTCTTCAGGAACTTCAGATGAAGTGCTTTTGCCACTATTGCTAAATAAAGTTTTAAAGTATCCCAAACTAACAGCGAGATAACCAACGTCTTCCAATTCCATTGTTTCCATTAACTTATTGGCCCTATCCACTGTTTCCATATCAATAGCAATCATGCCTCCAAATCCAAAATCCGGATTCATCATCTTTTTAAGTGTTTCATGTCCTATGTCATCAGACATTCCCGGGTATCTGAACTTCAACCCATAGGCTTTAAACTTTTCTGCCAGATACATAGCGTTGTAGCTGTGTTGTTTCATTCTGATGTGCAGTGTATGCAAGTTCTTTAAAATATTTGAACTGCGCAATGGGTCCAAAACAGGGCCTAATAACATGGCTGTGCCATCATTTACATCAATGAGCGAATTAATAAACTCATTTGATGAGCAAATGGCACCGGCAACGCAATCATTTTTGCCGTTAATAAATTTTGTAAGACTATAAACAACCACATCTGCACCCCACTTTGCTGGTGCAACAATCATTGGCGTAAAAGTATTGTCAACAACTAGCTTTATGTTAAGTGGTTTTGCGATTTTAGAAAGCTCAGGTAAATCACTTATTTGAAGCAAAGGATTTGTCATTGCCTCAGTATAAATCATTTTGGTATTAGGTTTAATGGCATTTCTAACAGCATCCAAATCGGTTATATCAACAAAAGTGACCTCAATATTGTATCGAGGCAGCCAGTTATTCATAAATGCAAATGTGCCTCCGTAAGTTGTCATACTTGAAATAATATGATCACCTGATTTGCATATTCCGAGAATTGCGGTTGTGATAGCGCCCATTCCTGATGCTGTAACCCAGCCTGCTTCGGTTCCTTCCATAGCCGCTAAAGCATCTGCAAGATATTTGTTGCTGGGATTCCAATGACGGGAATACAAAAAGCATCCTTCTGCCTCTCCGTGAAAAGTATCAGTCATTGTTTTAGCCTGCATGAAAGTGTATGTTGCAGAATCAGTTATTGAAGGATTTACATCACCAAATTCTCCAAATTGCTTTAAGTTTTGAATGTTTGTTGCCGGATCAAATTTCATTGTGAAAAAGTTTTTGGTTATTGCTACAAAACTAACATATAGGAACTAAATGCGCAATATTTATGATAATATTAAGTAAAACCACAGATATTTATTTAAATCTATAACTAAAATTTACATATTTTTGAAAGATTAATTAAATTTTAGAATATTTTCATTTATGAAGTTTCAACTTGATATTTTGGATAAGCGCATTCTTGGCCTTTTAACAACAAACGCCCGCTTGCCATTTTTGGAAGTAGCTCGAAAGTGTAAAGTTTCAGGAGCTGCTGTACATCAGCGTATTACGCGTATGAAGGAGGCAGGGGTTTTTTCTGGTTCCCAGTTTATTCTATCTCCTAAAGCACTGGGCTTAAATACTTGTGCATTTATTGGAATACAGGTAAATCTTGTTGCCAGCAGCACTCATGATGAAGTTTTTGAAAAGATCAGAAAGATACCGGAAATAGTAGAATGTCATCATATCAGTGGTAAGTATTCTCTGCTGGCAAAAGTTTACACTCAAAATAATGAGCATCTTAAAAAGATAATTGTTGAAAAAATTCAATCAGTTCCTGAAATAACTTTTACAGAGACTTTTATTTCTTTAGAATCGGGATTTGAGCGGCAGCCGCCATTGCTTTGAAGAATATTTAAATCTGTAAAATAAACAGGATTCCTTAATTTCGCATATTGATTTTATTTTATGAGAACAATACTTGTTTCCGGAATATTGCTGATCTTTATATTGGTTCAGCTATGGCAGGGAGTGGATGCAAAAAAAACCATTGATGGAGATGGAAGCGGTTACTATGCCTATCTTACTGCTGTACTCATACACAAAACAACTGATTTTAAGGAGGTTTATGAATTTGAAAAATCTCGCAGGGGATTAGACTATATGGGGCATTATTTTCATGAATATAATGGAAAAATTGTTAACAAGTATTATCTCGGAACAGCATTGTTAATGCTCCCATTTTACCTAATGGCTATGGTTTATGCCAAAGTTGCCTTTTTACCGCTTGATGGCTACAATATTATTTTTCAATATGCTGTAGGTTTGGCAGCCGCCTTTTACTTAGCCTTTGGTTTGTTAATGACAAATGCACTTTTACGAACTTTTGATATTAAAAAGTCAATACGATTGTTGGTAGTTCTTGCAATAATGTTGGGAACAAATCTTTTTTATTATGCTTTTTTCCATCCAGCACATTCACATGTTTATTCTTTTGCTGCCATAGCTGCTTTTGCTTATTTCACCCGTGTTTATATGCTGGGAGGGCGCATGAGGCATGCCTATATTGCTGCGTTTTTATTTGGAATTGTTGGACTAATACGGCCAACAAACCTGTTATTAATAGCACTTATTCCATTTTTCGCAAATGATTTTCAACAGTTTAAAACACGTTTCAGTGTCTTGTTTACCAGACCGATTCAATTAGTATGGACAATAATTGGTTTTTTGTTGAGTTTTGGAATGCAACCTTTGTTTAATTATATACAGACCGGAGAACTTATTTTGTATACCTACCAAAACGAAGGATTCCATTTCTTAAACCCTGCAACCCTATCATTTTTATTTAGCTATCGAAAAGGCTTTTTCCTTTATACACCACTCATGTTATTGGTCTTTTCGGGTTTGATGATATTATTTCGAAATTCAAAATATCAGTTTTTTGGTTTTGCAGGTTTTTTCGTCTTGTTGATATATATCCTATCCTCCTGGTGGAACTGGTTTTTTGGTGATAGCTTCGGAATGCGCGCTATGATCGATTATTATGCAATTCTTGCAATCTTCCTTGGACTTGGTTTTTCGGCATTAATGAAACTCAGAGCGGGCAAAGTATTTCTTTTTCTGTTTCTGGCAATGGTTGTTCCGCTAAACCTTGTTCAGGCATACCAGTATGAGCGTGGTATCATTCATCCGGATTCAATGAACAAGGAAAAATACTGGTATGTTTTTCTAAAAACTGATAAGTCATATGAAAATCTGTTGGGTGGACAGCCAGAGCCTATATTTAAATCGCTGTCTACTTACGAAAGGCTTGACTTTTTTACTGATATGGAGGCCTATTCACCATTATGGACAGACAATGCTATTCAGCTTTCTGGTGAAGCTTATTCTGGCATGCACCTTGCAAAGTTAAATGAACAAAATACATTTAGTCCTACGCTGGTTTTAAATGGTGATCAAATCATCCGGATGTCTGGCACCGCTTATGTGGCAACCAACTTGCTGTTCAAGGAATTAACTCCTAATGCTGCGGCCAGGGCGTTGGTGGTTTATGCTGTTACTAATCCTGACAATCAACTCTTGTTTTATAAAGTTCAGAAACTAAAACAAATGCCTGACGATATTACAAATCGTTGGAGACATGGTAATTATGGGATCAAAGTTCCGGGATGGGGGAAAAATGTTGATCAGGTTAAAGTTTATGTGTGGAACCCTGATGGAAAACCATTACAATTGGATGACTTGGCTGTTAGTATCTATTACAAACAATTTACAAAATAAGTTATTTTGTTTTTAGTTAATTGATTTTTTGTAAAAATGGTTAAAACCAGAAGAAGTGTTTATGGATGATAAATTTTATAGGTTTAACAGTCACTTGAAAGAGGGAGTAGATTATTATATGGAAAATGGGTTTAGGGTTATGACAGATGCCTTTTTAAGAAACCGAGGTTACTGTTGTGGAAATGGATGCAGACATTGTCCCTATTTTCCTAAACATACGAAAGGGAATCGAAATTTATCGGAATAAACCAAATGGACTATGCAAAAGGATGACTGCTTTTATTTTGGAAAGGTAATTAAAACTCACGGTCTTGATGGAGAGCTTAGTATTAGGATAGATGCTGATGATCCGGAAGCATATGCTGATATCGAATTTTTGTTTATTGAACGAAACAAGAAACTTATTCCTTTTTACCTTACTGCTTTTAAGTTGCTCGAAAACAAAGCCTACATCGCGCTTGAGGATATAAATCATATTGACGAAGCACGCAAGTTTGTCGGGGCCATGCTGTTTTTGCCTTTAGAGTATTTACCAAAGCTGACAGGGAATAAATTTTATTTTCATGAGGTAACCGGATTTATGATTGTTGATAAATCATTTGGTGAAGTAGGTCTGATAAATACTGTTTTGGAATATCCCAATCAGGCACTCTTTCAGATTTTCTTTAAAGAAAAAGAAGTGCTTGTTCCTATTCAGGATGAAATTATCCTTAGTGTGGATAGAAAAGAAAAAACGATACTGATTAATGCTCCTGAGGGCTTGATTGATATGTATCTTAATGCGTGAGCTTTAATGAACCCGAAACCTTTTCATTTTAAAAAATTTAGTATGATGCACCATCAATCAACTATGAAAATAGGTACAGATTCTATTTTATTGGGTGCCTGGGTTGATTTGCATGAAGTATCCAGTGCGCTTGATGTTGGTACTGGTTCTGGTATATTGGCTATGATGCTTGCTCAGAGGGGAGTAAAGCATATAGAAGCTGTTGAAGTAGATGAAAAATCCTATGCTGAGGCAAAACTGAATTTTGAGACATCACACTGGAGTGAAAGCTTTAAAATATACCATCAGGATGCGCGAAATTATGCAATAAACTGCGTGGATTTGTTTGATTTGATAATTTGTAACCCTCCATTTTTTTACCAGGCTTTTCCAGGAAAGCAGATGCGAAGGAATCTGGCACGTCATGCCGGGGATTTCGACTTTAGTGATTTATTTGAAATTGCCCTGAGATGCTTAAAAAAGGAAGGCAAACTAGCCGTAGTAATCCCGGTCAGTGAGTTTAACAGACTTATGAAAGCAGCTGCAGCGAAAGGTTTTTTTCTGCATCAAAAATTAATAATTATTCCGGTTTCAGAAAAAGCTGCCAATCGCTTTAATCTTGTGTTTAAGCTTAAAAAACCAACTAAAATACACGAGTCAGAATTTATTATTCGCAATACTGATGGGAGTTTTTCGGCAGAATATAATGAGTTGTTGAAGCCGTACTACTTAGGACTATGAATTGAATCAATAATGAGTATTTAGTTTTCGGAATTTTTCATCATGATCAATAACCAGTGGAATTTGTTCTGCTTTAATTCTTTTTGCAATAATTTTTCTTTCCGGATCTAAAACATAGATTACCGGAGTTCCATAGATATCATAAAGATCATGGAAATCAGGAGTCATGCTTTTCATGCCATTTACATTCACCCAGCTTAATGAATTAGACTTAATGTAATCCTTCCATGCTTCAAAATCAGCATTGGCTGCTATACCAAAAACTTCGAATCTTTTATTTGGATTTTCATAAAGCTTTTTAAGCGCTTTAAGCTCCTGCTTGCATACACCGCATTCATGATCCCAAAAAAACAAAACTAAATAGGGACTTTCAATAGATTTGAAACTGACAAACGAATCAGTAGTGTCTACCAGCCACAAATCCGGAGCAGGTGACCCAAGAGTTAACCTGCGCAATTGATCAGCTCTTTCCAATATTTTCTGTTTCACTGAGGCTGTGGTATTTGCAATCTCAAGTTTTGCAAAATATGTATCTGCCAAATGCACAAAAACTTTATCTAATCCCATTATTTTGGGATTTTGATATTGGTCTGTAAAATACCAAATTAAATAGTCTCTTACAACAAGGTTATCTTTTGACCGATTTATTATATAATCTACAGCACTAATAATTGAATCTGCCTGTTGCGGGACCAATTGCTCAAAATACTGTTTGAGTTTAGTATTTAAGAGCGGACTTCTTAGAAATCGGTCATCTGTTAAATCAATAGTATTCCAATAATTTGATTTGTAATAGTAAAATGCTTTTTTCTGGTCACTTGCGATACTGTCAGGAACTACAGGCTCTTTCATTGCCATAATTATTTTTGCTACAAATGATTCCGGATTTTCAGCTACTAACTTTGTTTGATACGATTCAAGTATTTGTATTAAAGAATCTCTTTTAACAAGGTTTTCTTTTGAATCCCCAAACTTTTGAAGTTGTTGATAGATTTCATTGGTGAAGTTCATTTGCTCAATAAACATACAAGTGCCAGAACTGCCCTCACAGATTAGTTTATTATTTTCATTTTGTGATAATGTAAGCACAAAACTTTGATCGGATGAAACTAAAAACTCAATTAAACGATTTTTATTCTGGTCAATAAGTAAATAAATCCCTTCTGGAAGCAAAACATCTTGTTTGAACTGTAAAGTATTTTCATCGGAAATTGTGGCAGTATCCACCATTTGAAATTTGTCTCCATAATAACGGGCCAGATAATAGTTATCTGTCTTTAGATCAGATAAATTTATCGTAATTTCAAACTGGGCAAATGCTTTGGAATGAAAACCCGTAATAAGAAAAGCTAATACTAGTAAACTGAAGGGAAACTTATATCTGTTAGTTCTAATCATGAATAAAAATAGGTTTATTATGAATTGTGCAAAGATAGATTATGATTCAAATTGTTTATTAGTTTCGAAAAACAGGAAAAGAATCTGAGTAAATATTTAGCAATTATTAACTATTTTTATTAAAAATTGCTTAGATTAGCATTTCAGTAACGAATTTAGGAGATGAAAACTGGCCACGATATGACATTTGTTTTAGTTTACATAATATTATAAATTGGTTTTTTTGTAATCCATAGGTTGAAATTATTAAATAATTGATATTCAGATATAAATAAATTAAATTTACTAAATTCACTTTTTTTTGTTGAGAAATTTGATGCGAAATTGATGTTTATTGAGATAAAAGGGTGGAAGGAAAGGCAGTTCATATTTTAACGTAGAAAACACAATAACTATGAAAAGAATTATTTTAGGATTTGTCTTTGGCATAAGCTTTTTAATGCTTCAAGGGCAAAACTACATTGATGGAACACTTCTTTATCATAATAATCCTGAATATCCCATTCCGGAGGTAGAAGCTGTTTTAACAAATCCAGAGGGTGACTTTATTGCTTCTGCATTAACAAACACAGATGGTTATTTTGCATTTGAAGATGTTGCTGACGGCACATACTATATTAACTTCTCAACAGACTTAGATGCTGGTGAGGTAACAATGCAGGATGCATTGAGTATTGTTTTTTATCTGGCCGGGATAATCGACTTCACCGAAATTCAACAATTAGCCATGGATGTGAATGGTAATGGCAATATTGGAATGGATGATTTTACTTACATATTGATTCAACATATTATTTTGGGAAGACCTTTTCCTGTGGGAGAGTGGGTTTTTCAGGAAGTTGAAGTAAATACAAATACACGTGAAGGTGATGGTTCAATTGGTGGTAGCAGAACAGGTGATTCTCAGGGTGTGCTTGTTCCAACCGGAAGAAGTGAAGATCAGCACTACGATATCTTTAATTCTGATAAGCTGCTTTTGGCAGACCAAACTGCATGGATCCCTTTAAATGTTCAGCTAACAGGTCAATCTGTTTTGGGTTATGTGTTAATGTTGGATTTTGACGCAGCGAAAATGGAGGTTATAGACGTAAGAAGTGAATATGGGGAAGTTAATTTTGCAGTTATTGGTAATCAGCTGCGCATTAGCTGGCTAGATGCAGGTTTGAAAAGCGTTATTGAAGGCCAGGCTACTTTGGTTGAAATTCTGACGCGTTTCAATGAAACTGTATCAACTACTGATTATTTCAGCATTGCCAAAGGAACCCAAGTCATTGATCAGGATGGAAATGATCTGAACTACATGGTTTTTGAAATGCCTGAATTGGATTTTGGCCATTCATCAGTTTTAGTCTACCCTAATCCAGCGATAGATTATACCAATATTAATTTGTCAGCTGAAGAATTAAGTGATTTTGAACTAAAGATTTACAATACAAGTGGACAACTTGTATTTGAAGAACTTATTTATGCGGTCAAGGGAAATCAAACAAAACAAATAAGCCTTTCGCATCTTAATACTGGCATGTATCAACTGGTGGTTTCTAAACTCAATGGAGATGAAATAGTAACAAGCCAAAGATTATTTGTGAAATAAATTGTAGAAAACTAATAGACAGCCTCTAAAGGGAATATCATTAAGATGTTCCCTTTTTTAATTTTATTTCTACTACTCAGAATAGCTTTTTTTTATACTTTCGTATACACAAGGATTGGCTTAAATTTTATCAGAGAATAGTACTGTTTGAAATAGAAATCATGTAGTATTATTTTACTGTTAAAAAATGGAAATGATAAATAATTGGAAGCTTAACGGTTTTGAATAACAACAAACTAATTAGGAATAATAGCATTCGGATATTAAAAATCTGTTTGTTTGTTGTGCTTATTTTTCCAACCCTTAATGCCTTGCCTCAGAAAAGTGATTTAAATGATTTTTCTGAACAAAATGACTTTACTGCCTACTATCAAAAAGGCCAGTATTTAAGTGAGCTTAATCAGTCAGATAGTGCAATTGCCTATTTTAATCAGGCAATTACAAAGACTAATATTCCGGATAGTCTCGCCAAGGTTTATCTTTCACTAAGCGAGGAATATCGCTTAATTCAAGAGATTAGCAATGCAGAGTTTTTTTTGGAAAACATCAGAAAGCTTATCAGGGTTAATGATACGCTGGATAAATCATTTGAATATGAATTGTTTCACCTGGAAGCTAAACTAAAAATTGCACAAGGAAATTATCTTGATGCTTTAAAGCTATTTGATTCAGCACTTTATATGATTGACTTAATTGAGGGGAAAGATTCACCGGCAAGTATAAAAGTAATAAACTATAAAGGGATTGCATTTTATTATCTTGGCGATCAGGAACAGGCCTTCTATTTTTATCGCGAGGCAATGGAAAAGTGTCTGAAGCTTGGTATTCGCAATATTGATCTGGCAGATACTTATCAGAATATTGCAATTGCCTATTCATTTAGAGGCGAGTTTGATAACGCTTTGGAATATTTGGAGAAATCCCGTGTTATCCGCGAAGAAATCTATAGCGATTCACATCCCAGAATGGCAGGGTTTTATGTTAATTATGGCAGAATAATGAGCATGGTAGGCAGGTCAGCCGAAGCATTTACATTTTATCAAAAAGCGGATAAAATTATGAGTGACTATGCCATTGAGAATGATGTGTGGTGGGCACATTTGCAGGTTAACATGGGTACTTACCTTCAACTCAGAAATGATTTTGAAAAGGCTCTGGTGTATTATCAAAGCGCTTTATCAATTTATCAAAACTACTACGAACCTGGAAATTCCTTAATTGTTACAGTTTCAAATAATATTGCTAATATTTATATAAAACTGGATGAATTTGACAAAGCAAAAAGTATAATTACCTTAAATATTGATAATCCGGGAAGTGCTTACAACGAAGTTCAATTGTACAGAAATCTGGGCAGGGCAAATGCTGGTTTGTTGAATCATGAAGCTGCAAAATCTGGATTTACAAAAGCTGTTGAAATTTCGTTGAAAGAATGGGGTAATGACCATTTTGAAACTGCTAATTCTATGATCACCTTAGCTGACTATTTGAGAGAAACTGGTGATGTGAATGCTTCCATAGAATATTTTAGTCAGGCTGCAGAAATTTTACAAAAAATATTTGGTAAAGAAGATTCTGAATATGCTGATGTCATACGAAAAATGGCCCGGGCATATTCTTTTAATAAGGATTTTAGACGCGCCGATAGTCTGTATTCGTTAGCAGAACACATATTAACCGTACAGGATACTCTTCAGGGAGAGTTAGTAGCACATTCGAATAGTAATTCATTGATTAGTATACGGTTGGTTGATAATTATTTTTGGTGGGCATCCTTGTATCACAATTGGTATAAAACTGATAGCGACCTTTCAAAATTGCATAAGAGCATAGCTCTTTTTGATAAAGCGATTGCAATCTATGATGAGGTTGGACTTTTTATCACAGATGAAAGCAGAATGCTTTTAAACCAAAGCATTAAGGCAAAACTCTCTGAAGCCATTGACGTGGCAGCCACTATTTTTACGGCGACCAGCGATACAATTTTTGCAGATAAAGCTTTCTCCTATGCTGAAAAGGGTAGGGCTACATTATTATTATCATCCCTTCGAAAATCAGAAACCTTATTATTGGCAGGTGTTTCTGACTCGCTGATAAATTACGAACAGCAATTGCGTGAAGATCTTTCTGTAGTTCAGAAAATGATTTACGAGGAGCAGCAAAAAACATTTATTGACGAAAACAGGCTGGCAATCATGGAAAAGCGTCAGCTTCTTTTGATGGAATCAATTGATAATGTGTACAGGCAGATTCAGGAATCTTATCCGGAATATGCTGAACTCATGTTTAATACAGGAGTTATATCACTTAAAGATGTTCAAAACGAATTGGCTGAAAACGAGTATTTCACATCATATGCATCAGGTGAGCAGAATTACTATCTTATTTATGCTGATAAAATTAATCGGGGATTGTATAAAATTGATACTGAAAAGCAGAAGATAGATTTGCAGGTAAAAGCCTTGTTGAATGAATTCAAAAAGGACCTTTCTGTGCACAGCAAAAGTGATTATTTAAAATTCAGTGAAATTTCAGGGTTTTTATATGAAAATCTTATTCAACCTATTGCTGAAAAGGCTTTAGGAAAAAAATTGTTAATACTTCCTGAGGGGTTATTGGGTTATTTGCCGTTTGAAGTTTTGATTCAGAATAGTATTTCTGATTCATCAAGAATAGATTATAGAAATCTGGCATATATGATTAATGATTTTCCAATTGCCTACTGTTACTCAGCCACATTGCACTTTTCTCAGCATATCACATCAGATTCAGGAAATGGAAAGTTACTGGCTTTCGTACCGGATTATAATCAGTTTAATGAACTTGTATTAAATAGTGGAGATGCAATTGTTCTGTCTGAACTACCCTATGCACGCTTAGAATCAGAGATGGTTTTAAATATTTTTGATGGAGAAATGGCTGCCGGAGCAGAAGCAACCAAACAAAAATTTATTTCTCAGGCATCTGATTTCAGTATGCTTCACCTGGCGATGCATACTATATTGGATAATGAAAAACCAATGTATTCAAGATTGATTTTTCAGCAAGAAAGTGATAGTCTTGATGCTTATTCCGTAAGTACTTATGAATTATTTGGTATGGACCTTGAAGCTTCTCTAGTTGTTTTAAGCGCTTGCAATACGGGTTCGGGTGTTTATCGTGAAGGAGAGGGTATTATTAGTCTTACAAGAGGTTTTATGCATGCTGGAGTACCTTCTATTGTGATGACAAACTGGGAAGTACATGATCAAACTGGGTCCTGGTTAATGGAAAGGTTTTATAAATATCTGAATGAGGGAATGTCAAAAGACAAGGCACTTCAACAGTCGAAAAAGGATTTTATCAATCAGGCTAATCAACTTAAGGCACATCCTTATTTTTGGGCTTCATACGTAGTTATTGGTGATCAGTCTCCACTTCCAAAAGAGAAGAATGGGTTTATTTATTTGTTTTTAATTGTAGCAACTGTATCAATAGCATTTGTTTTGGTATACAAGAGGTTTAGCACTTAAAATGGATTCAGTTTTTATTAAAAGCTGACTACTTAAAAAGGCTGCACCTTCGTTTGGAAATGACTTCCAACAACGAAGGTGCATATTTAGGTGCGCAAGTTTGTAAAAGCTTCCCCCCGGATACTTGCGCCTCGGATAAGTTGATTTTGGGAATCAACAGATTGCAATTATTCTACATTTAGTTCTTTAAGAATTTTAAGGGCCTTGGATTTGTAAACACCATTGTCAGCAGCAATTTTTCTGAAACTGTCAATCGCATTTGATTTTTTTCCTAGTCTGAGATAACACAGACTTTGATACCATTCTGCCTGATCTACAAATAGGTTGTCATTATGCTTAATTATATCATCAAACTTATTCACTGCAGATTCAAAATCACCCAGTTCCATCATCGACAGTCCGCTATAAAGCTTGCCCATAAGGTTGTTTGGTGCTTTTTCAAACATTTCGATGGCAGCATCATAATTATGAAGTTCATAAAACTGCATGCCGTCCAGCACTGGCTGTTCCAGTGAATTTGTTGATGAACGTACATTAAATGCTGCTGATTCAGCAATGAAGTATTGATTAAAAAGCTCCTGATTACTGGTGTTGAACTGCATTTTGAAAATGCTAACTCCAACCCCCAGGAGTATAATAATACCCGCAGCAATAGCAGAAATTTTATGCCAACTGAGCTTCACCATTTTGCCTCTGCTTTGCTCATTTCTGATTTTATTCAATTCATCCATAAGCTTATGCTTGTTTTGCGCATGCTTACCAAAAGTGGCTTTATAAAGCTCAAATTCAGTTTTAAGTGAAGCATCTATTTCAAGTGATTTTTTAAATTCCCATAAATCACCTTCTTCAAGTTCACCCTTAATATATTTCTCAAATTTTTCAAGGTCTCTCATAATCAGTTAGATTTCGATATTCGGTATCGTTTTTTATCCATTTTAATAATTGTTGCAGGCACTTTCTTCTTTGGTTATAAACCGCCTGGTTGGAAAGGTAGTTTAGCTTTTTAGCTATTTGGCTGGTTTCTAAACCCAAATTAGAAAACTTTATTAGTTTAATGCAGTTCGGACTTAGCTTCTTCATGTATTTATTTGCAAGCCTTGTCATTAACTGCTGGTGCATTAATTCTCTTAGCGTTTCTGTATTTTCGTAAGGAATATGCTCCATTGTTTCGTTGGTAAAATTTATTTCTCTTTGAGATTTTCGAAACCGTTTATACCAAAGTTTTTGTGCCACACTAAAAAAGAACGCCTGAAAAGGTACCTCAAGTTTGAAAGTTCTGAGCTGAACATAATCATATATTACGCCCAAGGTGTCTTGAAATACATCCCAGGCATCACTTTCACTTCCCTTTCGGTTAATGATAAATCTGGCCAACTGATCAAAATAGTTTTTATAGATGTAATTCAATACCTTTCGATCATGTTTCCTGATGCCATCAAGTATTTCAACAGAACTATATATGTTGGTCCCTTCACCCATTATATTCCAAAAGTTTCAAAATCTAATCACTTATTTGATAAAAAAACGTTTACAAAATCATAAACTATTGATAAACAAATTTATAACCTATTGCAAATCGCTTCAAGTTTACATAATATTTTTTAGCTAATTTCTCTACAAACTTAATGATTTGCTAGATAAATGGGTATTTTTACACAAAAATACAAACCAATGGCTATTAAATCATTTTTTGTGTTGGCTTTTTATAAATATTTATTGATTATTCTCTGTTTATTCCTAACTGTCACTGTTAAGGGGCAAGGTACTGATTTCTTTCGAATAGCATTTTACAATGTTGAAAATTTTTTTGATACCGACTATGATTCATCGCGTGTTTATAATGAGTTTACGCCGGATGGCGAGCAGCATTGGGATTTTTATCGATACCGTAAAAAGAGAACAAATCTGTTTAAAACACTTCTGGCTGCCGGGCAGGGGAAGCCACTTTCTTTGGTAGGATTCTGTGAAGTAGAGAATGATAAAGTTATCAGGGATTTAATATTAAGTACCCCTTTAAAGACTTATGATTATCAGTATGTAAATTATCCTTCGCCTGACAGGAGGGGTATTGATGTAGGATTAATCTACCTGCGTTCTGAAATGCGCTTGATATCAAGTAAGCCAATTGCGCTGCGTGATCCCGGGAATGATGAATTCAGGTCACGTGATATACTGTATGCATCGTTTTTGATAGGAACAGACACATTGCATGTTTTTGTGAATCACTGGCCATCGCGCTGGGGTGGAGAACTGCCTACCCGACGCTTAAGAATGCTTGCCGCTCAAACGCTCAGGCAACAGGTTGATTCGTTAATGAGAAATCAATCTGATCCGAAAATTATTATCATGGGCGACTTTAATGATACACCTTTTGACGAGAGTTTATCTATTGGTTTAAGAGCTGTAGCTGAAGCGGATGTTTCGGATTCAAGTCAGTTGGTTAACCTGTTTACCGATACTGAGTTGCTTGGCTTTGAAGGAACTTTGAAACATCAATATGATTGGCAGATTTTTGATATGATTATAATTTCCCAGTCATTGAAGGGTAGGAGTGGGCTAAGTGTAATAGAAGGAAGTCAGCGTATTTTTGCTCCTGATTTTCTTTTCACTGATGACGAACGATATATGGGGAAAAAGCTCTTCAGAACATATTTAGGCCCTCGTTATGAAGGAGGTTTTTCTGATCATTTGCCAGTATATGTTGATATACAATTAAATGAGCCAAATGAACCGGAAAACTAAAGCTTATTTAAAAAGTCTGCTATTTCACTAATATTAAATACAAAATCAACATTTCCGGTTGCAATAGCAGCTGTTGGCATGGCTGGGGCTTCGGCAGTTTTTGGATCCTGTGCTATGGTTATGCCTCCACATTCCTTTATTTTAATAATGCCTTTGGCTCCATCATAATTTGCTCCTGTTAGTATCACACCGGCCAGATGCTCCTGATAGGTGTCTGCTGCAGTTTCAAATAAAACATCTATGGCAGGGCGTGCATAGTTTACTTTTTCATCTACCGTTAAACTAAAAGTGCGATCATGTTCAATTAGAAGGTGAAAATTTGGTGGTGCTACGTAAGCATATCCATGTTTTATTCTTTCCCGTTCATCAGCTTCTTTTACATTTAGCGAAACCAGCTTATCGAGAAACTGGGCCATATAGTTTTCTGAGTGTGGACTCAGGTGTTGAGTTATGATAATAGGTATTTTAAAATCAGGCCTTAATCCTAAAAAGAGTTGTTTAAGCGCATGCAAACCTCCAGCTGATGAACCGATTACTATGGCTTCAATTCTTCTCATTGCAACACCTTTTTCTGAAAAATTTTCTCATTAGGATTTGTTATTAAAAACTCCTCCTGAATAGAAGAAAACATGATCGTTTCTTTTGATCCAAGCCCCAGATACCCGCCTTTTATAAGGCTGTCGTTAAACAGGTTAAGAACTTTGTTTTGCAAACTTCTGTCAAAATAAATCAGTACATTACGGCAAATAATTAAATGTGTTTCAGCAAACACACTGTCAGTAACCAGGTTATGTTCGGCAAAGACGATGTTTTGCCTTAAATCAGGATTAAACAAAGCTGCATCGTATCTTGCTACATAATAATCCGAAAAAGAATTTTTTCCGCCTGCTGCCTGGTAGTTGTAGGTATATTCTTTTATTCTGGAAGTTGGGTAAATTCCCTTTTTTGCTGTCTCCAGCACTTCTGTATTGAAATCTGTGGCATAAATCTGTGATCTGTCATAAAGCCCCTCTTCCTTAAGTAAAATAGCGAAGGAGTAAACTTCTTCACCTGTTGCGCAGCCTGCATGCCATATTTTTAGATAAGGGTAAGTTCGAAGTACCGGAATAACATCCTTACGCAAGCTATTATAGAAGGAGGGATCCCTGTACATCTCTGTAACATTTATTGAAAGGTCTTTCAACACCAATGCCATGGTATTGTTATCGTATAAAATCTTGTGCTGCAATTGCGAAAAAGATTTCAAACCCAGCTGTTGCATCCGGAAACTCAGTCTTCGCTTGATATGCGCTTTGTTGTAATTCCTAAAATCATAGCCAAACTGACGGTAAAGTGCCTCAAGCAGCAGATCCATTTCCAGTAGCATCAATGAATCATCTTTATCGGAATAGTTATTATTTGCCATGATCAGATAAAACCTGTTTATATCAATTGTTGTACAGCCAAACTCTTAATAATGAAATAAGCTTATTCGTATCAACGGGTTTAGAGAGGTATTCGCTGGCTCCGGCTGCAAGACATTTTTCGCGGTCGTCTTTCATCGCTTTTGCTGTAAGGGCGATGATGGGAAGGTTTTTGTATTTACTGTCTTTTCTGATTATTTTCATTGCCTCATAACCGTCCATTTCGGGCATCATAATATCCATCAAAATAAGATCTACCTTGTTGTTCGACTTAAGCTTGTCGATTCCCTCACGACCATTCTTAGCAAAAACCACTGTTATTTCATAGCTTTCCAGCACACTTGTTAAGGCAAACACATTGCGCATATCATCGTCTACAATAAGTATTGTTTTATCTTTTAGTACATCTTCGCGCGGTTGTATTTTTCTTAGCATTTCCTGTTTCTTTTCAGAAAGCTTACTTTCTACCTGATGGAGAAACAGGGTGGTTTCTGAAAGCAGACGTTCAAAGCTTCGGGCTCCTTTCAGGATGATGCTGCTCGCATATTGTTGAAGTTTTAGATCTTCCTCCTTGCTTAGTTCACGTGCTGTATAAACTACAACCGGCAATTCAATTGAAGGGAATTTTTCCTTCAATGTATCAAGCAGTTCAAAACCCGACATGTTTTTGAGTCCAAGATCTAAAATCATGCAATCGAATTGTTTGGCAGCAATTTCTTCCAATGCTTCTTCTCCGGAACTAACAGCCACAATTTCAATATTATCACCTTGCATCAGGTTAGTAATGCTTTTTCTCATTCCGGCTTCGTCTTCCACAACAATAAGGCGTTTTAACGGATTTTTTACCAGCTGCTCAAGATTGTCAAACACTTTATCCAGCTCTTCTTTTTTTACAGGTTTATTAAGATAGCCAACTGCTCCCTGCTTTAAATGCTCGATAGATTTGTCTGCGGCTGAAATATAGTGAACCGGAATATGTCGTGTCCGTGGGTTCTTTTTAAGTCGTTGCATCACTTCAAAGCCGTCAATGCCAGGTAATCCGATATCCAAAATAATGGCATGGGGTTTATAAAAGTCGGCAAAGTGAAGCCCTGCTTCTCCATCATGTGCAACGATGCATTTGAATCGATGCTCATGGGCCAAGTCATGTAAAAGCCTGGTAAAGTTTTTATCATCATCGATAACCAATAGCACTAAATCGTCATCAATTATGGAATTCCGATCGTCATTAGTTTCCTCAAATAATTGTAAATCAGATATTTCAGTTTTCTTATCCTGACTAACAGGAGTGCTCTCAATATCTCTTTTTGTGGGAGCTGTTTCCTTTGAAGATGCTGATTCATTGTTTTCGTTTTCATCATCCGGGCCTTCATATTTTTCAGGAACAATGACTGTAAAGGTAGTACCTTTACCTTCCTTGCTTTCAACATGAATTTCACCTCCAAGCAATTCCGAAAATCCTTTTGAAATACTAAGTCCGAGACCTGTTCCTCCGTACTTTCTGCTTGTTGTACCGTCTGCCTGCTTGAATGCTTCAAAAATTTCCTGAAGTTTTTCTCCCGGAATTCCAATTCCTGTATCAGTTACCGAAAAGGCAATAGCATTTTGATTTGTTAAGCTTTTGTTTTTAAAGTTAAAGTTTTCAGCTGGCCTGAATACATTCAGGGTTATACTACCTTCATGAGTAAATTTGATAGCGTTTGAGTAGAGGTTTTTAATTATTTGGTGGAAACGCTGTATATCCGTTCTGATATATTCCGGTAATCCTTTTGAAATGGAAACGATTAGTTCAAGGCCTTTTTTGGCTGCAACCGGATCAAAGCTTTTTTTGATAAACATAGCAAGGTCATCCAGATACATCTGCTCTATATAAAGTTCAATCTTTCCTGACTCTACCTTACTTAAATCCAAAATTTCGTTGATCAATTCAAGCAGGTCGCTTCCGGAACCATTAATTGTTCTGGCATACTCCAGCTCCTTATCGTCAAGATGTTTTTTCTTGTTTTCTGCAAGTAATTGCGAAAGTACAAGAATACTATTCAGAGGTGTCCGAAGCTCGTGCGACATATTTGCCAAAAACTCTGATTTGTATTGAGAAGCTTGTGCAAGGTCTTTAGCCTTTTGTTCTATTTCTGCCCTGGCTTTTTCGAGTTCGAGGTTTTTCTCACGGATGGCATCCCGTTGCATTTCAAGCGCTTTGGTGCGTTCTTCGAGCTCTTCATTAGTCACTTTCAGCTCTTCCTGTTGTGCCTGAAGGTTTTCTTCAGATACTTTAAGGGCATTGGTTTGTTCCTTAAGCTCCTCGTTAGCCTGCCTGAGTTCTTCCTGCTGAACTGCAAGTTCGTTAGCTTGCTCCTGGGTTTGATCCAATAATTTTTGAACTGTTTCGGCAGCCATCACTGTTTTTATTGCAATGGCAATATTATTTCGGGCCAATTCGATGAAGGTTTCTTTTACTGATGAAAACTTATGCAGTGATGCCATTTCAATCACACCAAAAGTTTTTCCTTCGTGTACAAGCGGACAAAGTATATAGTTTTTAGATTTTAAATTTCCACTGCCAAGTCTGATACTTTTTTGGTCTTCCTCATTTAGGATGACCATCAGCTTTTGGTCTTTAGCCACCTGTCCGATGAGTCCTTCACTTGAGCTAAAGCGCGATCTAAGATTATTGTCTTCCGCATCAACGGCAAAGCTGGCTTTGAGCTCAAAAACACTTTCCTGCTCATTAAGAACATAAATTATTCCAAGGTGGGCATCAAGGTACCGGCAAACAAAGCTTATCACAGATGCTGCAAGTTTTTTCGTATCGGGTTGGCCGCTCAAACCCGCATCCAACTCATTTATACCACTTTTGAGCCAGTTTTGGTTGTTGTTTTCTTCGGCATTTTGAGCCAGCGTTCGAGTCATTTCATACAGCGCAACATTTAATGTGTCCTTGTCGCTTCTCGGAACAACAGTAACACTGTAATCTCCCTGAGCAATTCTGTTTGCCTGATCAACAACTTGTTTCAGGCTTTCTACCAGCTGATTCATAGAAGTACCTAAAAGGTCTTCGTCATTCATTACTTCTACTTTCTCAGTGTAGTCACCTTTTGCCATTAGCCTGGCAACATTAGCATAAGCTTCCAGTGAATCAACAAGTCGGTTAAAGGTAGCTACCATTTCGCCAATTTCATTGGCAGGCGCCTTGATATGTTTTCGTGATACTTTACCCACAGCAACTTCCTTAGCCCAGGAAGACAATTGCTTGATGGGGTTTACAAACCATCGGGTTACCAGGATGGAAGTAAAAAACACTAAAACAATCGTAATAATAAACGATAGCTTGACAATATCAGATAGTTTTCGGGCATAGGCAAAGGCTTCGCTGTGCTCAATTTCTTCAACCAAAACCCAGTTAACACCCATTGGTTCAAGTATATCCAGGTTTCTGTAAATGCCCAACACATATTTTCCTGTTTCGTCGGAGTCATAAGTAGATACCTTTTCGCGCGCGAGTTCTTTTTCTTCCAGAGCCTGCTTGTTATTGCGATTTCGAAGGAAAAAGAGCCAATCAGATATTTTGGTGTTAGTAATGTTTTGTTGAAGTATTAAATCTTCATCACCAAATCGCATTGACGAACGTAACAGTCGGTCGCTTCCCACAATATATGCCTGTCCGGTTTCACCATATCCTGCATCCTGCTGTATGATCTGATTGATGCGATCCATAGTGATCTGAAGTGCGATAAGTCCGATTAAACTATCCGAACTGTTTTTTACAGGTTGTACAAAATGTCCGGTAATTATATTGAAAGAGGGTTCATAATATTCCAGGTCTGAAAACTGCAATGTTTTAGAATCCAGTGCTTTTCTGGTTGCATCTGCGAAATTTGTAAACCTGAAAGGTCCGGTAAACAAATTAGTTCCTAAATCACTTTCTTCCTTTATGCTAAAGAGTATGTTACCTTTATTATCCATGAAATAGACATCGTGATAGCCATTCTTTTTTGCCAAATCTTTGAATTCATCGCGATGTTCAGAAGTAAGTTTCATCCACTGCGGGTCATGCGTGAAGTCCATAAGGTCTTTTCCGCTTTTCTTCCAGGAGGAATCGAGCTTATTAATGAACTCTATATCATTGCGTTGTCGGCTGTTTAGCTCAAGAAAATCAACAATTTCATTAAAAAACGTATTGATGTAGGCTACCCTGAGCTGTGAGGTGGTGTTTAATGATTTTTCAGCAACAATTGTAAGGCCATGATAAGCATTTAAAAAGTTGATAAAACTGATGGAAGCCAACGGTATAATTGAGATGGCCAAAAACCAGATCAGTAAAGATTTTCCTACACCTATGTATCGCCATGACCTGATTGAATATTTAATTTTTTCCCAGGTGGTGGCATTGTTGTAATCCAGATTGTCCATATGAAATTTTTAAGGGACAGTTTAACTTTTATTCAGCGGGGGGTTGTGCTGCAAATTTTTCAATTGTTTCGTAAAGCTCGTTTGGGTTTACCGGTTTAGTGATGTAATAATCCATACCGGCTGCCAGACATTTTTCACGATCTCCTTTCATGGCATGAGCAGTCATGGCAACGATGGGAGTGTGGAAATCCTTGTCGGCTTCAAACTCCCGAATATTTCTTGTTGCGTCAAAACCATCCATTTCGGGCATTTGAACATCCATAAGTATGATGTCGTATCTACTATTGCAGGCTTCTTCCAATGCCAACTTACCGTTTTCAACAGCTTTAACATGCCAGCCTTTCTTTTCCAAGAGTTGCACCACAATTTTCCGGTTAATTATTTGGTCTTCAGCTACCAGAATCTCAAGTGGTTTATCAGGAATTGCTTGTTCCAAGGGGTGTTTGCTTTGCTCTTCCTGAATTTGCTCTTTGGATCCAAAATGTGTAATCAAAAGATGTCGTAAGTCATTTTGAAGTACTGGTTTTGTCATGAATTCATATTTCTGAGCCTTTTTTAGCTTCAGCATTTCTATGCTTGCTTTAGAGGGCGACAGCAATATAACAGGAGGATGTGGCTTATCGCCCAGCTGTTTATTGATTTCCTCAGCAACTTCAACGCCCGTTGCTTTCTTTAGGTAATAGTCAATCAGTACAAGATCGAAAGTGTGATCACTAAACAGTTCGGTACATTTGTTACAGTCAGATGCATGAACAAATTGTATTCCCCATGCTTCAAGCAGCTTAGTGATTACACCAGCAGATCGGGTATGATCCTCAACTATCAGAACTTTATATTCTTTGTTTGCTTTTTGCAGCTTTAATTCCCAGGGTTTTTCTGTTTGATTACCTGTTACCATATTCAGCCGGAAGAAAAACTTGCTTCCCTTGCCTTCGGTACTGCTTACGCTTATTTTTCCGCCCATCAGGTTGACAAGCCTTTGGCTGATATTGAGCCCCAAACCGGTTCCGCCATGTTTGCGGGTTGTAGATGAATCAGCCTGCGTATAGCTCTCAAAAAGTAATTGCTGCTTGTCTTCGGGAATTCCTATTCCAGTATCTTCAACGGCAAATTCAAGGCTTATTTGCTCTTCAATATGATCCAGCATTTTAACCTTTACCGCCACAGTTCCTTCTTCTGTAAACTTAATGGCGTTGCTTAAAAGGTTGATTAAAATTTGCCTGATTCTTAAGGGATCTCCAATTAAAATATCCGGGATATCAGGATCCATTTCACATACAAACTCAAGTTTTTCCTGGAAGATCTTTACAGAAAGCAGATTGACTACTTTTTCGATAAGCTCGCGTATGCTGAATTCAATTTCTTCAAGCTCAAGTTTATCTGCTTCAATTTTTGAAATATCCAGAATTTCATTAATAATTTCAAGTAATGATTCTCCGGAAGTTTTGATGTCAAGCAACCGCTCACGCTGCATTGGGCCTATTTCGTCATCCATCAAACCCAAATCAGCCATTCCAATAATGCCATTTAAGGGGGTCCGTATTTCATGACTCATGGTTGCCAGAAAGGCGCTTTTGGCAGTAGTAGCCTCTTCGGCAATACGTTTTGCTTCGTTGAGTTCCGCAACAGTTTTACTAAGCTTACGCATGGTGTCCTCCAGGGCATTTTTATGCTGGAAAAAATCAATAAAAGCTTTGATCTTGCTTTGCAGAATTTCAAGGTCGAGTGGTTTATATAAATAATCCACAGCGCCGGATTCATAACCTTTGAAAATGTGCTGCCGCTGCTTGCTGATTGCCGTAATGAATATGATAGGAATGAACTTTGTCCGTTCATTGCTTCTCATGATCTCAGCTACCTCAAAGCCATCCATACCAGGCATTTGAACATCCATTAGTACCAATGAAATGTTCTTTTCAAGCAGAATAGCCAGTGCTTCATTTCCGGAAGAGGCTTTGATAATGTTAAGGTTCTCATTGTCGAGGATTCCTTCCAGTGTAAGAAGGTTTTCCGGCCTGTCGTCTACAATCAGTACATTGAATTTTGGTGCATCGCTCATGGCTTATTATTTTTGGGGAGCATGGTTAGATTCTGTTAGCAAATTTACTTATTTAGATGTTTAATAGCAAAAAAGTTTAAATTTAGTGCTTACCGATTACATATGCCAGCATAATCACATGTTTTGCAAAGCTTTAGGTCTTCTGTTTGTTTGATCGGTATTTCGGGATCCAGAATTTCTGTAATCAGGTCTAAAAAATGCTTTTCAATCTGATTTATAGATTCTTCACAAATATCAGGTAATTCAAGAGTAAAGAGGCCTGACCTGGTTTTTTGTAAACTTACGATCCCACAACTTATATTTGCTTTGGCAAAGCTAAGGTCAGAGTAATGAATCAGAAGCCAGTACAAGGCAAGTTGTAATGCCTTTGTTTTTGATTTGTCCAGCATTTCTTCCCAGGATTTTAATTTCACCTGACTGGTTTCTACCTTACCTGTTTTATAGTCGATCAGCCTGTAATGCGAGCCTTTTTGATCAATTCGGTCAATGGTGCCTTTTAATTTTACTTGCTGGTTTTGAACAAGAAAAGTGTTTTCCAGCTCGTATTCAAGTTTTTTTATGTTCACAGGATTTGCAGGGTCAAGATCCGATTTTTCCTGCTTTAGAAAATTGTTGACAAACTGGTAAGCAACTTCCTTGGTTATTAAACTATTTCCCTGGTCACCAAGCCCGCCTGGTATTGACTTGTTTATGCAATTTTCTAATACTTTACTACTTTGGGCAATTATGCCGTCCAATATATCTTTATTCAGATTTTGCCCGATAATGGGTTTGAAAAGCAGTTCAAGCGTTTCATGGACAATAGTCCCAAGCACATTATACTGAATTGCTTCACTGAATTTTTCTGTTGACTTCATGCGTAAAACATCAGAAAAATAAAACTTTAGCGGACATTCAATATAATGCGTGAGGCCGGAAGGAGAAAAGCCTTTGATCGCTTTTTCCTGAAGCTGACGAAGTACTTCTTCACTTTTTTGTATGGTAATGGATGAGGTGAAGTTTTCTTTCGACTGATTCAGCCCGAAATTTTGATAGCGTAAGTGCACTTTAGGGTTTGCCACAGCCAGTTCATGGATGATCTGCTTGATGTACCGACTTGCTTCTCCACTGCCAAAATCGCCCGATTCTGCATTGTAATAGAGGTGAATATTGTCGGCGTGCTGGATTAACCTGTAAAAATGATAGGCTGTAATTGCTTGTTTATCTGAAAAGGAAGGCAGGTTAAAGGTTTTTCGGATATCAGAAGGTATAAGCGATTGCTTACTTTGTTTTCGCGGGAGTATGCCTTCGTTGATACTTAAGAGGTGAATGCTTGGGAAGCTTAAATTGCGTGTTTCCAATAGCCCCATAATTTGCAAGCCCTGAAGTGGCTCTCCCTTAAAATTTACCTTTTGTGCCGTTGCAATACCAGTAAAGAGGGATACCACTGATGCAAAATCATTTTCAGGGAAATGCGCTGTCAAAAGACTTTCGAGTTTGTTAAAAATTCTGACGATCAGGCTTAGCTGATGCTCCAATAAAACAGACCCTGAACTGTTGTTCTCTCTTAGCAATTGCTCCAATAAGGCAAGAAAAGATTTTATAGTATTAAACTGCCCGGCCGCAGATTTATCAATTGGCTGAAGTATTTGAGCCAGAAATATTTTTAATGATTCATTGCCAGCTGTTTGTAACAAGTAATCAGGTAAGGCAAACTTCTTTCCTGATTGAATTAGCTTTGATCGCCAGGCGGATAAATCCTGAAATGTTTTTTGAGGGAGTAAGCTATTAACACATTCGTGCGAAAGCATCTTCAATAAAGGCTTTAGGTAGATTTCGCCTTCACTGAATTTTAGAAGTGTCAAATGGAATTCGAGATACAAACGTATGAATTGAAAAACTGAAGTTTTGTTGAGCGGAACTCCCAATGTAACATTAAAATGTTCATAGGCTGACGGAATGCTATTTAATACCGGCTGAAGCAGGTTTTCGTCGGCCAACACTATGGTTGCTTGCGGATCGGTTTTAACGGAAAGTTCCTGCCCGAGTGCCTTTGCCTGTAGCACATCAGCCGTTAATGGATGAAAAACAAAATTGTAATTTTTATTGAGTAAATTATTACTGATGAAATATATTTCACCGGAATCGGGCATCTCTCTCAAAAATGACCTGATGGCATTGCCCGCTTCGTGTAAACCAAAAAACTGTTTATCAATGTAATAGTGATCAATGTCCCAGTATATTTCTGCTTTCTTCGTGCGTAACAGTTTATTTACTATGGTAGCTTCTGCTTTGGTAAATGCATTAAATCCGGCAAAAATAATTTTTTCGTACGCAATACTCTTATTTAGTTCTTCTTCAGGCATTTCTGCCAGCTCACGGGCAATTTTTCCTGCATATGCCAGTCCTTTACTTTTTAATTGTGCATTAAGGTATTGATAATCAGTTTTGAGTTGTTTAAAAAAGTAGAGGTATTTTTTTTCGCTCTCTGTTAAGGCTGAACCATCCGGGTGCCACATTTCCAGCGCTTTGGCTTCTTTCAGGTAGCTAAACAAAGCCTCAGTATCCACCATTTGATGATCTATCTCATTAAATTCTTCAGCCATCTGCACAGCCAGGCCGGCAAACTCAGAAATATTGTGGTTTTCGTTGTTTTTTGCCTCTGCTTTGAGGCTTAATAATTCAAAATGAATGCTCAGGGGATCGGCCAACGAAACATTGCTCCAGCTTTCAAAAGCTTCTTCAATAGTTAAAATTTCAGGTAATAGTGTGCTGTTTTCCAGTTTTTGGATGAATAGCTTTTTTAGAAACAATCCTGCACGCTTATTGGGAAAAATAATTAAGATATCGTGTAGTTTTTGAGAATGTTTCTCAATAATTGTATCGGAAAGTTGTGCTAAAAAACCCTGCATAGCTTATTTGCTTTCAAGTTGTTGTATGAATTTATCGTTGGCATCAAATTCAGCTATCTTGCCAATATCAAACCAATAATCGGTTTTTATTTCATGGCTCTTAACAGCATTTGATTTTGCAAGCTGGAGGTATAAATCGATAATGCTGTCAGTTCCAAACGGAAGTGCTTGAAATAACTCAGGTCTGAAAAGGTGTATGCCGCTAAAGGCCAGCTCAGTAAATCTGCTGACCCTTTTATCCACCCACTTAAAGCGGTTCTTTTCCTTATGATGCCATCCAACTAACTGGTAATCATTGTCAAAAAGAAGTTTTCTTGACGATTTTCTTTCTTGTGTCAGCAACCAGGCTTTGTCGTTAGTTTCCTCAAAATCTTTGATGATCGATTTTAAATCAAGATTTGAAAGTATATCCACATTGTGAACCAATACAAGATGGCTATTTTCAAAATATTTCCTTGCGTTTAAAATACCTCCTCCGGTATCGAGCAAAGAGGTGCTTTCGTCAGAAATATCGATTTTGAGGTGTTGGTATTTTGATTGTTTCAGGTGCTCGGTAATTTGATCTGCAAAATGATGAACATTAATAACAAAGTGCTCAAAACCATTGTTTTCGAGTTTACGGATAACCCTTTCAATAAGGCTAACGCCATTAACTTTTACCAAAGCTTTTGGCTGGCTTTTTGTCAGCGCTGAAAGACGTGTGCCTTTTCCTGCTGCCAATATCATGGCTGTGTTTCGTGCACTCATGAAGGATTTTTCAAGGCTTTACACAAACGATTCGCTTTTTTTGACTGCAGTCCGCATTTGCGACAAGAAAAGACTTTCTTGTCTTTAAAGGCGGCCTGTTTTTTATTGCTCTTACATTTTTTATCACTCATCCTGAAAATTTTGCTCAAAGTGTTTACAACTAACAACCAAATCGGGGTATTTTGTTCGAAGTCGCGAAGCAATTTCATCAGCACAAAATACGGAGCGGTGCTGGCCGCCTGTGCAACCAAAGTTCACCATCAGATGGCTGAACCCTCTTTCATTATAATTTGTGATAGCTTTTGAAACTATGCTCTCGCATTGATCCAAAAATAAATGTACTTCTTTTTTGTCAGTTAAAAAGTCGATGACTGGTTTATCGCGACCGGTCAGCATTTTATATTGTGCCTCGCGGCCGGGATTGGGCAAAAACCTGCAATCAAAAACAAAGCCCCCTCCATTTCCACTTGGGTCGTATGGGATTCCGCCTTTTTTGTAGGAGAAACTGCTTACGAAAATGCTTAGTGTTTTAAAACCTGAAGCTTCAGGTTTTTGATACTGTAACTTTAAACTATCCAGTTGTCGCCAAACAGCTACTAACTCATCAATTTTCAACTTGTTATCAAAGGCCTTGAGCTGATCTGCCATTTGGTTGAGTGCATAGGGGATGCTTTCCAGAAAATGTGTTTTTTTCTGAATCAATCCACGGAAACCATAGGCGCCCAATACCTGGCTAAGCCTAAGTAGTACAAATCCCGGAAAATGTAGCTGAAAGGAGGTAACAGCTTGGGGTGCGTGTTTGTGCAGTTTGCTGATATAAAAATCTGTTAATTGTTCCCGGTATGTTTTTGGGATTTGTGCTTTTACCTGATAAAGCAGCGAAACAAGGTCATAGGCCAACGGTCCGGGGCGTGCTCCCTGAAAATCGATATAGTAGTTTTTGCCATCGTGTATCATGATGTTACGCGACTGAAAATCGCGGTACATCAGATAATGAGCAGGTTCTTGGGCGAGAAATTCAGCAAAAACTTCCATGTCCTGTTGCAACCTGAACTCATTGTATTGTAGTTTGGGATGAAGTTTTACAAAATAATAATAAAAATACTGCAGGTCGGCCAATATCGCTTTTTTATCAAAAGCTGTTTGTGAAAATGTTTTTGAAGGGTCGATTTTTTTGCTTGCTTCAAATTGAAAATGTATTAAATCGCTAACAGCATCTTTGTAAAAATCAAGTAATGAAGGGTGAAACCCGCCGTGAGTAAGCGATTGCTGCACCAGCGAAAACAAACTTGTTTTACCAAGGTCTTCCTGTAAATAACAATCATAGGTGTCATTTACTTCGAGCACCTGAGGCACCGGAAATCCTGCTTCAGTTAGTTTTTCGGAAAGGTAAACAAAGGCCCTGTTCTCCTCCTTTTGTTCATTCCAAACACCAATAAGAGAAGTTTTTCCGTCAATCAATCTAAAATAACGCCTTCCTGAACCGGATTCTTCCAATGGGTGTATTTCAGTGGGAGGGCCACCCGTATACTGCCTGAATAAATCTTCTAATTTTTCTTCTAACTTGTGCAAGCTGAGCATTTTGTAAAATACTAATTTAAATTGATCATATTTCAGGCTAAAATACATTATTTGTTTTAAAAGTGAATGGTCTCTTGAATCGATTCTGTTAAACAATTTGAATGTTCAAAACATTGTTTAACTTTGCAGCGATAATATCCAATAGGGGTGCCTTTGCTCACATGCAGTGAGATGAAAGACAGGCTGAGATCAAACCCTTTGAACCTGTCCGGATAATGCCGGCGTAGGGAACAAAAGAATCTCACATTTTCCTCTATTGATTTAAATGTTTTACAATTAAATCAATGAGTTATGTTCAAAAGAATCATTTTTTTAGTAGTACTGCTGCTGCCAATGGCACTTGCAGCACAGTTTAGTTTGCAGGGTAAAATTATTGCCAATGACAATCAAACCCCATTGGCAGGAGCTCATATTCAGCTAATGCCGGGCAATCAGCAGCTTGTTGCAGATGTTGATGGTGAGTTTATCTTTCGAAACCTTAAATCAGAGAATTATTTACTTACAATTAGTTTTATTGGTTTTGAAAAAGTGACAAAAGAAGTGCCGCTTCGTAAGGATGAAACATTAACAATAAGCTTGAAACCCGCTGCATTTCTTCAGGACGAAATTGTGGTAAGGGCCTCACGTCCTGAACCCAAAACACCTTTAACCTATAGCGTTGTGGATGCTTCGGAGCTGAGAAAGAATAGCAGTGGAGCTGATTTGCCTTATTTGTTGCAACAAACGCCTTCGTTGGTAGTAAGTTCTGATGCCGGCACAGGCATTGGCTACACCAGTATGCGCATCAGAGGTACTGACCTTACCCGTATCAATGTTACAATGAATGGTGTACCGGTAAACGATCCCGAATCTCATGGGGTATTTTTTGTTAACCTGCCCGATTTTGCTGCTTCGGTAGATAATATTCACATACAGCGGGGTGTTGGCACATCAGCCAATGGAGCTGCTGCTTTTGGCGCCAGTTTAAACATTAAAACCGATTCCCCTTCTGATCATGCTTTTGCACAAATGGAGTCGCAGGCCGGCTCTTATAACACCTTTCGTAACAGTTTGAGTTTCTCCACAGGCCGCAGCCCCAAAGGCTTTGTGCTGGATGGAAGGCTTAGCCGTATTACCTCTGACGGCTATATCGACAGAGGATGGTCCGACCTCAAATCCTATTACCTGTCGGGTTCATGGGCGGGTAAAAACACCCTCGTAAAGTTAATTGCCACCAGTGGAAAGGAAAAAACCTATCAGGCATGGTATGGTGTGCCAAAAGATAGTTTAAAAACAGCAACAGGCAGGCGTTATAATCCTTCTGGCGAAATAATCAACGCTAACGGTGAGCTGGTGGGTTATTACGAAAATCAGACCGATAATTACCAGCAGGATTATTATCAGCTGCATCTGGCACATGAGTTTTCTGCGCATACCTCCCTTAGCGGAGCTGCCTTTCTTACAAAGGGACGGGGCTACTACGAAAGCTGGAAAAATCAACAGAAATTTAGTGATTACGGATTGCCAAACCTCACGATAGGGGGAGAAACCATTACACGCACCGATCTTATTCAGCAGAAATGGCTCGATAATGATTTTTACGGATTTAACCTGGCATTGCGCCATGAAAAAGGGCGGCTCAATACCACCTTAGGCACAGGCTGGAACCAATATGATGGCGATCATTTTGGGTACATCACCTGGGCACAATTTGCTTCAGAAAGTTTTAATGATACGCCCTGGTATACGAATACCGGCCTTAAAACGGACTTTAATGTTTATCTGAAAAGCTTGTATGCACTCAGCGGGGCAGCAAGTGTTTTTGTTGATTTACAATATCGCTTTATTGATTACAAAATCAATGGTATTCACGACGATTTGCGGGATATCAGCCAACAACATCAATTTAATTTCTTCAACCCAAAAGCGGGTGTGTTTTTTACTATTGACCAAAGTAATAAGGCCTATGCTTCGGTGGCTGTTTCGCATCGCGAACCCAATCGTTCTGTTTATCGGGATGCTGATCCGGGCCAGCAAATTACACACGAACAGCTTATCAACCTGGAAGCCGGCTATGGTTTTCAAACTTCAAAACTCAGGCTGAATACGAATGTCTATTATATGCATTATAACAATCAGCTGGTGTTAACAGGAAAAATCAACAATGTGGGGGCAGCCATACTTACCAATGTACCAAGGAGCTATCGCATGGGCATCGAAAGCAGCCTCAACTACAGCTTTAACCACTTGCTTAGTTTAGGTGCGCACCTGAGTGTAAGTGACAATAAAATAAAGAATTACACCCATTATGTTGACAATTGGAACTATTGGGATGATCCTGAAAATCAACCATATCAATACACAACTGAGCTGGGAACAACAAATATTTCGTTTTCGCCGTCAGTGGTGGGTGGTTTTTCGATAGGCCTTTTGCCATTTAAGGGTTTTGCAATTGATTTGACAGGCAGTTATGTAAGCCGTCAATACCTGGACAACACTTCAAATACAGCAAGAAGCCTTGATCCTTATTTTGTAGCCAATGCTAATATGCGCTATCAGATTCCGCAGCAGTTATTCAAAAAGCTTGAGTTGAAGCTTCAGCTGAACAACCTCACCAGCAGCTGGTACGAAACCAACGGCTGGGTATATCAATATGTTTATAACGGAGAAGAAAACACCCTGGACGGATACTTCCCGCAAGCATTGCTGCATGGTATTTTTGGGGTATCGGTGATGTTTTAGGAATCCTCAAGACTCTTGCTCAAAACTCACACTTCTTCAATAATGGCTGTTGGCTCATACAGGATTGTAAACCAATATTTTCGATATTTTTCAAATGCAAAAAAGCAGCAAAAAAAAACCGCACAGCAATTGCCATGCGGTTTTTCAGGAAAATCAGCCTGCCAATCAGGCTGCAGCGGCATCTGCCTGTTGCAGTTCGAAGTTATGGATCACACTGTCGTTGGCAGTGAGTATAAAGCTCACCAGTTCAGGTACCTGGTAGCCGGGCTTATGACAGCTGATGGTATAGCTGCCAGGAGGTAGTTCATCCAGCATATAGCGACCATCGCTATCCGTTTCGATGCTGTAGGCATGTTCCATCAGGGTGATCACAGCGCCGGTAACGGCTTCGCCGCTTTGGGCGTTGGTAACCCTGCCACTGATGTCGGAATCGCTCGGAAGCTCTGGTGTTGACGGTTTGGGACGTGCCCTGCGAATGGCCTGATAGCGTTGTGCAAAGAGCGGATAGTCATTCACATGATAGCGAACATAACGATCCAGCTCGAGCCGCATCAGTTCGTTGAGCGACTTGATCAGGCTGTTGATCTCCGTTTTCAGCTGTTTGCGGACGGCACGTTTTTGCGTGGCCTGCCTGCTGCTTTGCTGGAAATCGTTGAGCAACTGTTCAAACTGGCTGCGTGCCTCCGGATCAACTCCCAATGCCGGCAACAGCTCTTCATTAGCAGCAAAGGTGCTTACCACCATCCCGGCAATGGCGATCGCCCTGCCGGCAGAAGCACGTGGTATCTGTCTGCTGTACTCGTTAAAACTGTTCTGCATCCCCAGGTCGCCTTTGCGCCGTGCCAGCAACACACCTATGTTAACCATTTTGTATAACAAATCATCAAATAGCTGTCGGTTGGCAGTGCGCTCCACCCAGGAAGTGCTTACAGGTTCAACCAAAAGGTTAATCTTTTGCAACAACTGCTGCGACTGTTCAAGGAAACTGTTGCTTACCAACTGGGCTTCACTTTTGCCTTCGAATACTTCCGGATGGTCTTCGAGGACCTGGCGAATGGCCAGGATTTTTTGGCTACGATTAAATTCTGTTTTCATCGTTAATTAAAATTAAATTGTTAATTAAAAAGTAAAGAATACTCATGTTTATTTATTTTAGTTTATATGCTATTTCACATCCGCGCTAACACTTGCAGCAATGGGCGGTCCCTTATTGCGGTGGGCATCAAAACCTGCAAACGGATGTCCTGCTTTTAAAATCAAACGAACCAGCAGTGCAGGCCTTTTTTGCCGACATCCTGCCGGCTGCCTACTGTTAAAAACTACGATTACTATCAATTCATTTTTCATAATTGAATTTTTCCTATTAAGAGGAATTCTGTGACAGTTTTTTGAGGTTTTGGGCCGTTTTTAGCAGGTTTTTATCCTTCTAATAATTTGATAATGAGGGGAGAAAAATTTTTTTCGGAATTTTTAAAAATGCAACAAAAAAAGCCGGATTAAGAGATAATCCAGCTTGTATTGATATACAAAAAATACTTTAAAGCAGGCGTGGTTATTCCGGATGCAAGATCAAAAACGCCTCCTTACGCGAATTGGCACACTGGCTAAACTATATGATTGACGGCCTCCTCATGATAAAGCGCTGCTATGCCGGCAGCATCAGCATTGTTGAATAAAGTAATCCATTGGGTGATGAGGGTTTTTGGTTGCATTGTGTGATGACTACTACAGACCTAAGCTAAGTTGATTATTTTTGTTTATGAGAGGATAAAAAACTCCAATGATCACAAATGGGTTTGGTGACCTTCGCCTATGCCACTCGTTTGTTGTACCTAAAAACAAATATATGTCGTGTTTTTGAGTAAATGAGTCAAAGTACTTTTGTTTGACTTTTTCAATTGCCACTTCTTCTATACCATTTGCATCTTTTAAGCAGTTCCAGAAAAGTTCACCAATTTCCCAATCTTCAATCATCATTTTACTAAGCTTATCATTTTCATCAATAAAATCATAGTAAAACTTGGAGGGTAATTTTCTGATTAACTCCCTTTTCCTCGATGATTCAGAAGTGTTTTCAAAGTTCATTTGTAATTGGTGAAACTGTGCTTTCCACTCGGGTTTCCATTCTCTGTCATCTGGTACTGCCCTGAATTTCAAAATCTTTTTTGGTTTGAATGTTGCCAACGACTTATTAGCAGGCTCCCTTGATTCTGCAATGAGCTTATCTAGTTTTGTATAAACATTCTTTAGACAGAATTTCTTTCTTTCCTCCCAAAAATTGCTTGTTCCCAAACTTTCAAAGACTTCCAAATCTTTAAATGAATAATCCATAGGTGAATAACTTTCAGGGCGAAAATCATCTTTATTTCGTCTTTTTAAATCTAATTCAATCCAGGTATATTTAAATTTACGAAAACTGCCTTTAATTTTCATGCCCCGCATAAATTCCAATGGAACTGGATAAATCCGAATCCATTCACCAGTTTCTAAAATTCCAGCAGTACAAACCAATTCATCATAACTTCTTGATGGTAACGGATATGTTGTAACTGTTATGAGAACTCTAAGACGAGGCATTAAATGTGTTGTATTTCGTATTTAAAATTTGGGTTGTTTTGAATAGCGTCGGCTAAATGTTTGCGGTGGCATTGATGAATATTGGCTTCGAAACAAGTAATTGCCACGCGTTTGTAATTGTTTACCAGTTCAATTAACTGTTCCTGTTGCATACTTGTTTCCAGTAATGTTGTTTTTCGATAATGAGCAAACAGTTTATCGAAATCGGCTTGTGTATTTAATTCCTGACGACATTCTGAATCAATGCCTAAATCGGGAATGTGTATGTATTTTATATCAAGGTTTTCGCAGGCATGGCTTAACTGGTTTTTCGAAAAACCATATTTCATGCTCGTCGAATTTTTGCGGACATCGCACAATACTTTAATATCGTTAATCAACAATTTATTCAGGTATTCTTCAATCGAAATACCCTCATATCCAATAGTGTAAAGTTTCGTATCGGTTTTTACAGGAATAGTTTTTGAAACTTTCGCGAACTCATCTTTTGTTAAACAGTCTTTTGCAATTACACTTTTAGTAGCAAAAAAAGGGAAGTTAATATATGTGTAGTGAATAAGCTCCCGCGATGTTTTACTACCAAATAAGTTTACAAGCTTTTTCAGAGCCTGAAAATCTTTCTGCTTAAGCTGCGAAACATAATCAATATCGTCTACTTTTACCCAGGCTTTATTTTCATCGGAAACCATGCTGTATTTTATCATTGTATTCAAATCGGCATTTGCCTGAAATGAGTAACAACCAAATTTATAGGGCACAAAATGAAACGATTTTTCCACTTGTAAGCGATTGAATAAAAACAAGAGCTTTTGCAGTCTTAATTTTTCGAGTTTGTTATCGAACTCCTGCAATAAACTAAGTAATATTTTTCGTCTGTAATACATGCAACAAAAGTACAATTTTAGGAAATGATTCCGTTTTTAAACAGAGATGTTTTCAACCAATCGTTGTTTATTAAACGCATATAATCTCCCAATGAATAAGCCCTTTGAGTCTTTATTTCCAATAAGCCATACTCATCGTTTTCTAAAATATTTTCAGAAATGCAGCGCATCTCTGCGGATTTAAATTCTGCTTCAAACATTTTCTGAATCGCTTTTTTTGTCAATAAAAGGCGTATTGGCCAACTTATGATTGACGGCCTCTTCATGATAAAGCGATGCTATGCTGGCAGCATCAGCCGTATTGAACAAATTAATCCTTTGGGTGATGTGGGTTTTTTGGTTGCATTGGGTGAAATTGAGGTGCAATAAAGCATCTAAAGTTAAATTGTAAAACAGCTGCGCTGAATTATGAAGGAAGTTTCAGGCCGTAATTGCAGTATCAAATATTGTAAGTTAATGGCTGACTTTAAAATAGCGTTTTGTTTTCAATGGCCTAATATCATGCTTTTTAACAATGTAGTCGTTATTATTTTGGGGTAGAGCTAATCTAGACAACTATAAATTGTTTTACAAAAAAGTTACACTTAAAAATGTAAATCTGTATCGAAAAAGTGAAGAAATTTTTGTATTCTTGTGCAGGTAAATAGGTAGCATTTATAGAATAATTCTTTTATTTTGCTGATTCCAGGAAAAATAAACAGATCATTAACTACAACCTTAATTAAAACAAATATTCTATGATTCCGGTAGTTTTATTAATCGTTTTAACAATTTTACTTGCAACATGGGCTATAATTGACATTGTCCAGAAAAATAAGGAAAAAATGTGGATTTTGATTGTTATTCTTCTACCTGTCTTTGGATCCATTCTTTATTTTCAATTTTCCCAACGACAGTTAAAGTCTAAGTCAAAAACGTAAATTTTGACAAGGATTTTGAATCTATGATTGAGGCTTGCCATAAAACAAGCCTCTTTTTTATTTAAGAAAATTTAAAAAAGTAGGAGAAATTAAACAAGTGGTGAATTATGCTCATATTTATTTTGCTCCAATTTTAAAGCTTTTAGTAAAATGTTGTTTTGTTTTATCAAAACTTGAAAAAATAACTATTAAATACTGCGAAAGTCTAACGATTTTTAATTATCTTTACAGCATTAGTTCTCCCCAAGTCTGATCATTATGCCAATCAGTATCTTACTATTGCATACTACACTATCTAATTAAAGTATTTCCTTACCTGTTAACCTTTACACTGTCTGGCCTAAGCCTTTTCGTTAGACGGGGTGGATTAGTATTTCTTATTGAAATGCTACAAACCGATTAAAACATCAAACGAATGAATCCAATTGTATCATCACTAAATGCCATTGTTTACACAGGGATTGATAGTGTGGCAGGCGAGCGCGAGAAAGCCAAGACAAAACTTGTTAATCTTTTTTCTTTAGTGGCAGTAACAACCACTTTTGCCTTTATTATAACAGGTATTTATTATAACACTGGGCAGCTTTTTTTTGAGTTGATTACCATAGTATGCCTATCGATTCCGATATTGCTAAATAGGCTGCAGTATTATGAAACAGCCAGGATGGCACTTGTATTAGGTATTACTCTTGCACTTACTCTTAGTGTTTACATACAGTAATACAGCAGTAGTATTAAGTTTGGAGTAGTATTACCACTGGCATTAAGTGGTTGGTTTTTTTATCGACAAAATAATCTCAAGCTGATTATCTGTTTTGTTGCTTCCTTTAGTTATTTTATTTCAGCATTTGTTTATGAGTCGTATTCGCTTAATAGTACCAACGCCATGGAGAGGGCTCAATTTTTTTATGATATCACATATTACTCAGCCATAGTACTTGGTATGATTGTCTTTCAACTTTACTATACAGGAAACACACTTCGGATAGAAAAACTATTAACCAATCAGATACAATATGAAAAAAGCTTAAATGAGTTTTCTGAAACACTATTGTCTGGTGGCCAAAGCAAGTTAGAAGAGGGCGTAAAAAAACTACTCGAGGCCAGCAAAGCTTCCAGAATTTATGTATTCGAAAACTTTACGGATAAACTGGGCGCATTACATACGCGTCAAACCATCGAAGTGTGCAGTACCGGTGTTACGCCTCAAATTAATAATGCAAGCCTTCAGGACATATCATACAGCGAACATGGATTTAAAAGATGGGCAAATCGATTTCAAAAAAATGAAATCGTAATGGGTGCTGTTGATACTTTTCCGGCAGAAGAAAAACTAATGCTACAATCACAGGGGATCAAATCGTTGCTGGCCATACCTTTTGTTATAGAGGGAAAATGGGCTGGTTTGATTGGCTTTGATCAAGTTGACAGGACAAGAAACTGGACTGACCTGGATATAAACTTGTTAAAAACAGCAGCCAATATTTTGGGTATTGCCATGGAAAATAATAAACAGAAAAAAGCCATCGAGGCTACACTTATAAAGCTTGAAACAGCTAATCAATCCAAAGACCGTTTGTTTTCGATCATAGCCCATGATCTTATAAACCCGTTTAACAGCCTTCTGGGGTGTTCGGAGATACTTGTCGAAAGTTTGCAAAACAAGGATATAGATGATAGTATTAAAACGGCGCATGTAATTCAGGAAACTTCTGAAAGCACTTTCAGACTACTCGAAAACCTACTATTATGGTCGCGCACACAAACAGGAAAGCTTAAGCTAAATAAAGAGCTGTTCAATCTAAAAGCTGTAATTATGAATACTACAACCTTGTATCACGCCAACCTTTTATCGAAACAATTGGATTTGATTTGTGATATTCCTGAGGATATACAGTTATATGGTGATAAGGCCATGATGGATGCAGTCTTCCGTAATCTGATAAATAATGCCATAAAATTTACTAAACCTGGTGGATATATTCGTATTGAATACAGTAAAACACAGCAATACAACCTTGTCAGTATTAAAGATAGTGGCATTGGGATGAGCAAACAAAAAGTAGAGGAGCTTATGAAAGAGCAGAGCACAACCTCTACTAAGGGTACAGCTGGCGAATCCGGAACCGGACTCGGACTGATGCTTTGCAAAGAATTTGTCGAAAAGCACAAAGGCAAAATTCAAATTGAAAGCGAACCAGAAAATGGTACTACATTTACGGTTGCATTACCTGTAGAAACAGATAGACTGATGAAGGAGATTGATGAGGTTGGGGTTGTTGAGTAGGGATGATGTTACATTTCTTGTGATGTTTATTGAGGCTAAATTAGTATTTTATTTATTATCAATTCGACTTAGTTTGGTTTAAGGTTAAACATCAAGCTAGAATTGTCATAACCTCAATCCTATAGACAAAAGAATTCTAAAAACCAATAAAACTAATTATTCTTCAATAACCATTCTCGGAGCTTCATTGAATAACCTGGTACTCCAACTCGTCCTTTGTATGATAAATATCTTTGTCTTAATTCTTGAATGTAAGGAGTGTTTAGCTTACATAGTCTATTTTTAATATCAAGGTCTGCTTTACTAATTAGCTCCAGACTTGACCTAAAATCTATCACAGCAATGCCACTATAACTGTTCTCAGTAAATTCAAAACATGGTAAGATATGTTTTCTTGGATAGGTTTGTGTAAAAGCTTTAATCCTAATTGAATCTTCAGCCTCATTAATTTGGTCTTTTAACAATCTTTTAAATTCGCCTCTAGTATCACTATTAAAAGTGGCGCCACATTCTTGAGCTTTTTCGATTAGAGGGCTGTGCTTTATTGTAGCATTTAATCTGAATTCATGCTTATTGTAATTTTTCGATGAAAAACAAAGTACTTCGTAATTATCGTCTTCACCGATGTGTCTGATGTCGCACTCCGGCGTAATAATGATACCATATTTATCATCTTCAAGCTTAAAAATATCACCTGTCATAATAGGATCCTGAGCTAATGAATGCCCATAATATAAGATACGAATCAATTTAGCATAATGCTCAGGTTCTGATAATACCCCATTACTATCTGCAACTTCATCTATTTTTATTCGAAGAGGTTCATCTTGAATGATTCTTTCAGAAAGAATATTCTGGAATAAGCTCAATACTTCTACACTTGGAATGACCCCATCTATCTTGGCTGTGTCATAGAGCTCTTTTATCCAATTAGGATCAATGGAGTTGAATTGCGAAAAAATCGCCTGGACAGAACGATTTATTGATTGGCTCCAACTTATTGGGATGGCAATTCTTTTATTTTCATCATTCCATCTCTTTATTGCATTCACTAAATTTGTTGCCTCAGTTTCTGTATTTGATAAATTTGACTTATCTCTAAATTCAATACGGTTTTTATATTTATCTTTAAGCTTTTCTCCATATTTAACTTCGATTTCTGCTTTTGCTGAAGAATAAACATATACCAGAGAGTAAAATTCATTATTCATTAGCAATTCAAATGTTTTCTCCTCTATTCGTGATGGCATTTGTGCTAACTTACTTGTATCATCATCATTTTCATCACTTGCAAGGTTGTCCTCATTGTCAAATTGCCAATCCAGAATTACTGCAGAAAATGAACCAATTGATTTTATCGAACTCTCTAATTGATCACGCTCTTTAACACCTAGAACAGGATTGCTTTGAGCTAATGTTCTAAACAGCTTATTCTCTAGAGAAGGTTTACCGTCCTTAGAATTGTAATCCATGAGCTTATCATCGGCAAAAAGTATTACTCCATTCATTTTATAAAGTTTCTTTTTTGAACTTAATAATGAAATTTGCACCTTTTAAAATTTTGCGATTAGGGCTACTAATCAAGGAAATATCCGCATCAATTCTATCAAGCAGCTCTTTTACAATGTATAAGCCTAACCCTCTTCCTTCCGATTTTTTAGTATAGAATTCTGTGAATATCAATTCCTCAATACCATCAGAAATACCAGGACCCGAATCTGCAAATATTACAGTGTTTTCATCATTATTGAATTGTATACAAATTTGTTTGTCCTTATCTGTTACTTGTCCAAGCCAAAATATAGCATTGTCCATCAAGTTGAGAATTACCTGAAGAATAAGACCAGTATTCGTTTTTACAATAATATCATCTTGGGAGTCAATATTTACAACGATTTTCCCATCAAGTTCCTTCCTGAAATATTTAACAACTCTCTCAGTCACTTTTTTGACACTAACATCTTTGGTCACCTTTCGAGCTACTCGAAACAAAGGCTGAAGCACTTGTAATTCCTGATAAAGAAATCCCAAATCTTCTTTTAACTCAACAAGAAAATCTCTGAGTTCGTCAGACTGTATCTTGCCCTTATCATAACGACTAACAAAGTCTTCTGTATTAACTTTAAGACGACTTAAAAGAGACATGGTATCATGGGTAGCTTTTTCAACTGCCATGCCAGTACCAGCCAATTCCTGAGTAATTTTTAAGTCCTCACGTGCTTTTTGCACTAAACTATTTGTGGCATTAAAGAATTTTTTTGAACGATCAATTAATTCTTCATCGTTATATTCAAGTAACTTATTTTGTAGCAACTCGAAACTCTCTTTGTAAGTTTTGCTTAGAGACTTAATTGCTTTCTCTTTTTTGAGTTCTTGCTTCTTTCTATCAATATCTACCTTAGTTTTCATTACCTTAAGTACAGTTTGAACTAAGGCCACAAAGTCATCTTTTGCGCCATTGATATTCATTAATCCTTCTCTATCAGCTGCATCACGAAGCTTGGGATTTTCGTCTTGAGTGATAAAAACGAACCCAAGAAGGTCATTGTATGTGAAATAATCACCAGCTTTCAATTCACCCCTTGATTTACTAAGTTTAAGCCAGTCATCACCAATTTCACCATAGGGATAAACTCGAATATTGTCGCGGTACAAATAAACAGATGTTTCCTTTAAGTACGCTATTTCATCCTTTGTAAGAGCTGGATCTCTCAGATCATAGGCATAAAAGAAAAAAATAAACCCTCCAATTTCCGGCCTCCTAATATCAATTATTTCTTTTTTCTCTAATTTTAAGAACTGATCTTTATATGCCCTTAAACTCGTAATTCCGTAATTAACAATATCCTCCTCACTATTAAACAAATTGAAGGCAATGCTATTTGAGGATTTGTTATGTTTATATGTCGCAACCAAATTTCCATTATTGTCAAGGGTTCCTTCAAAATAATATGGGGCCAAATCGACAACTTCTTCAAAAGATTTATAAGTTTTTGGAGGTCTATGCTCATCCCAAAAAATATCATATTTAAAATCCTCTGGTAAATTAAGACCTGGAAGTTTAGGAGGTTTCATTCTAAAAAAAGCCTTGTCTAGTTTTACTAAATCTTCAAACTTCCATTCACTTCTAATATCAGAAATTCTAATTAAAGTACCTTGATTCTTAGAGTTGTTAATTCTTTCAGGAATGTCATTTACTTCCCATTTGTTCATTATTTCATGCAGATACTTATCGTTATGTTCACTAATTTTGAATTCATCATCTGCATAATCATGAAAATCGAGAGTTAATTTAACCTCTTCAGTTGTTTTAGTTTTACTGAAAACCTCAACAAAATCTCCGAGCTTATAAATGGCAAACCTTCCAACCCCTTTATCTCCTTGCATGACCCTACCTTTCTCTGTGAATCTGTTACTCCCTGCCTTTTTTCTGTTAAGCTTATTAGGAGTAGCAGGTTTCATCCATACATTTAGGATTGTATCTATATTCATGCCATGTCCATCATCCTCGATTTCAATTGTGGGTTTAATAGAAGGATCAATACTATCGAAATTTAAAAATCTTACCGTGACATTTTCCGCATCAGCATCGTAACTATTTTTCACTAACTCAATTACTCCAACCCATTTATCGCTAATTAACTGATCACCTAACACGCTAATTAATCGAGCATATGCCTGAAATGGGCTAACTCCTGAATTTACAATGGCCATATTATTTCTTTGCTATTATAATATACTCCTCTGGATACACTAATTTACTATTTGCACTACCTATTTTTGAGAACCTTCCTGTATCCTTGTCCCTTATTGTTGGTATCAATTTGTTTGGTATACTCCTTTTGATGACTTCAACTATTTTGAATCCAAGATCCTCAAGTATTTCAGCGAAAGCTTCTGCCGATTTTATCTTAACATTTTTATAGGTAGTATTCCCTATAACAATACATACATGACCATCTTTCTTTAAGATGCGATACATTTCTTCTGCTACAGATTGCATATCATTGAAGTAGTTGGCAACTTCTTTAGCTGTTCGCATGTCTTTAGAAATCAGGCTGCCAACAATCTCTTGCGCAATGGTTGTTTCACACTCTATTTCCTTATTTAAAGAATAAAACGTTCCAATAAAACTTTTTCTAAACTCTCCCAAGTCTGAAATGTACTCATACCAATAGCCAGTTAATTGATGGATGTCGGCGTATTCATAAGAGGTAACATAGGGAGGAGAAGTAATAATTGCGCCAACTGAGTTCGTTTCAATCGAAGTTTTCCGGGCATCCTCCAGCCTAATTTCACATTTCGTTCCCAATCTGTTTTTTGAATTAAGCTGATTGTAAAATTCAGAATTCTTTTTGATCATTTGATTCGCATGAGACCGAAAGGCACCAAATGGATCAGTAGGTATCTTATTGGGGTCAATTTGTGGCTTTGTACTTGATTGAAGCCATCTTGAACAATTCTTTAAGACGTGAGATAAAGCTACAAGAAAAAAATCTCTTCTATGTTGATCGCCAATATCTAAAATTTTATCATAGAGAAACGCTATCTTAGATTTATGCTCTTTTGTAAACCAGTAATCAATTCGTTCGTGAACACTAATCTCTGAGTAATTATTTATTTCGAAGTCTTCAAAGCTATTAACTATTGCTTTAAATTCTTTTTGCAGTTCAGATGGTTCAATAGGCTTTGTTTTGACTTTAGTGATGAGCTCGGCAACAGGGTTAATATCAACACCAATAGAATTTCTTCCATGCACTTTAGCCTCTACAAGTGTAGTCCCACACCCAGCAAAGAGATCCGCTACTAAATCATCTTCAGTTGTATATTCTTCAATTAGCTTCTGCACTAAATTGGGTAGGAATTTCGCAGGATATCTATGATATCCATGAGTCCATTGTTCTGTGGATCGTGCATTTTTAAAGCACCACTCCGGACTCACATTAATATTTTCAAAACGAGTTTCAATCATTTATGTTGATTAACAATCTACAAAAAAGAAGTAGTCTATTCCATTTACAATATACTTGCCAAAGGCAAAGATACTCGTTTGAGTAAATTAGAAAGCTAGTTTATGTTCTACTTTAGAAGTCTTTTTTTTTAATTGACCGAACATCAATAACTTACAATCCTAATTATTTATAAAAATATCCTTCAATAAAAGTTGCAATAATATGCTATTCAATGATATCATGTATACCAATCGGAATTAATCAAATCCAGAATCAGACCTTTATAAACCTCGGATTATCCATCACAAAATACGGCAAACTTCCTTTGCCCTTTGCGACCTTATATCGATGGTTATTAGCCTTCATCCACTTTTTAAAGCCTTCAGGAACGCTTTTTACTTTGCGCTCACTGACCATTTCCTGCTGCCCATCCAGAAGGGCTTGTTGCATGGTCACAAATTTTTCATTGGGAGGAAGTACAGTAATAACATGACAACTGGAGTTGGGATAACATTCGTGTATTATCAAACTACTGCACATTATGAAATAACTCGTATTCGATTTCCTCGCTGGCGCCGAAGTGCAATCGGTGTCCGTATAAGATCGGTGAAGGAAAATGCAAATCAGCTTGTAGGAATTTAATCAGCTTCCTGTTAGAACCACTGAAACTATAATTTCGAGATTTCTTTTACAAGAATTGCCATCCTATTGTTTATTGAGAATAGCCGACCAAGTGCCGTTGAATTGCTGACCTGCAACGTTGATAGTAACTGTTCCGCTTTCGTTGATTACACTGCCATTGATGGAACCTCCGCCATTTTGGATAAAGGTATAGGTGTAGCCATCCTGGTTGTAGGTGAAGGAGGATTGGTCGTAGGTGTAGGCGTTTCCAACAACTTTGGCTGTCAGGTATTCGTCAGTACCGGGACTGCCAAGCCGTATTTTGTTGGAATACTCTGGATCCTTGGAAATGGTTTGGACGAAAGTAACACTTTCATCGAATTGAAGATCAGCAACGATCATGCGTTGTGTGCCTTTCCAGCTACCAATAAAAGGATCGCGGGGATCAATTTCTTCATCCTTTTTACAGGCAGAAAAAATCAAAAAAATGCTAAAGAACAGCAGGCTTGCTTTGATAAGGTTTTTCATGTGATAAGTTGTTTGATGTTTAGGGGTATAAAAATAAAAAATTATTTGATTTTGATTTTAGTTTTTAGGTTGAAGTTTGCATTATTTTGAACCTGATGTGCTAATAACCCCTGATACTGGATAATCTTGTGAAAAATGCCAAACGCTCTTAAGGTACCTACAACAGCTTGAAAAAGAAAATGATGCGCTGATAATTTGAAAGAGATAAAAAAGCCCCGGCATTGCCTGGGCTTATGATTGTTAAATTAATGCAAAGGTTACTCTGCACTATTTCCTTGCTTTCTAAATACAAAATAATACCCATATTCAGGAATATGTAATGTATCACTATTTCTGTTTTTTTTGACAGTAAATGGCAATTCTAATGACGGTACTTTCCAAAGTTCTATGCTATAATTAATTATGTCTGCATCTAAAAAATAAACTTTTCTGTTAAAAGAAAGGGCTCCTCGTAAATATTTGGTTTCTGACACATGCATATTTAAACTATCTATAGAGTTAATCCTTCTTTGATTATTCCAATATTTATTAACTCTTTTAGTATCTTGGTATATTAAGAATCCAAAAACAACCAATACAATAACAATCACAAAGACAAGCGTTTTATTCATAACTAATATCCTCCTAATCCTGAATTAATTAAGTCTCTTAATTGTTTCGCGTTGCCACTGGTTGCACCCCAATTAATACTACCTGATAACATAGTTCCTGATACCCCTATTCCATAGGAAATCCCATACCCAAGTACAAACCCGTTGTTAGGCAACTTCGAATAAATAACATTTAAACCTATTGGGTGTGTTTTTATATATCAAAGCATATAATGGACAAAAATATTCTCATCACTTACTGAAACAACCCGTTTATTAACTACTTCGAATTTCAATTCAAATAAACCGAGTGGCGGTAAATGAATGTAATGACAATTGTTGAAATCAGGAATAAAGGATGAATCGTATCTCATATTCCAGACACCAGAATTAATCGTATCAATAGATGAAATGAAATCAGCATATTCATCTTTATCCTTTATTCGAGTATATCTTAATGATTTAAAACCAGATACGATGAATAAATAAGTATTTAACAAGTCGTTTGATTCACTAATATTTTTGTCGGCTACATATTTGTTAAAAACTTCCAAGTTTATCTGTGATGATAGCCAATTGCTTCTTCCGTTAAACTGATAAAACATTGAATCACCATCCCTCAAAATTTCTTCAACAAACGGATCTTTTTTCGACTTTAGAATGCCATAGCAATGCGTTTCAAATGTTATTTTATTATTGGATAGCATTAATAGTTGAAAATTCCTTGTGCTGTCAACAACTTTTTGGGTATAATTCTTATAAAACCCCGTTGGTAGGTAACCAAAAAAATAAGCAGGTGTAATCTTCGATGCACTTCGAAAATATAACATTCGCCGAGGGTTAGTGTAATCTCCATATACTATTGTTAATAGTACTGTTGTCAATGAAATTGAAATTAATCCAAATATTAACGTTTTATTCTTTATTTCCCACCCCATATGCTTTGATTTATAATGAATTGTTGACTATTGGTGAAATATAAAAGAGAACTTCCAAGTGTATAAGTGGGACTCATAATTCCTGGAGGAGAATCAGGAAACGAAAAAATACCATGACCTAGTTCATGAGTGCTAACATTAACTAAGTCTGTTAAATTTAAGTTGTAGCTTTCACCAAAATAATCACCACTACCGTATACAATAGCTGTGTTTGACCCAGATTCTGCATGGCCTAACACTCCTCTTTTAAATACACTCCCTCTTCCGATAGAGTAACGGAATTTAATTGTTGCACTTGGATTCCCTTTAGCCCAGTTCCAAAAACGTCCCCAGGCTGAGGACTCAAGCACATCCAATTTAGATGAAAAACCATTGGCTTTTAAATGTCCTTCAAGCATTGATGAGTACTCGTCAAAATCATCTGAGTTTCTATAATCGCTAACAAAGATTTTAGGTTCAAGTAAACTGTGGAAGGTATGATTCAACCCAGCACTAATAGCTCCGTTTCGAGCTCCATCCCAGAAGTTTCCTCCTGCGATTTCAGCACTAGCCCCACCAGCTATGGCACCTGAAGTAACAGTGCCGATAGCTTGGAAAAATGGCTTGCTGTTGCGCAGCAACGAATTTGTTCCGCCACCAACCAACGAACCAAGTGCTCCGGATAAAAATCCATGGCCATAGGAGCCCCCACTTGCACCAGACATAAAACCGCCTAAATGCCCGTGCGCTATTGTTTGAACGGCTATCTTTTCAAAAATCGTAGCTCCGGCAACAGCATTACCTATTCCAAACGAAAAGAGTCCTCCAAAACCACCAATCAGGCCTGCTTTTCCTGCTCCCTGAAAAAAAGGTTGCTTTTGCACTGAATTGGATATACCATTCGTTATAATACCAACAGCAGCCCCTATAAGAAATGGTACGATAAACTCCCCACTCGGATCGGTATATTTAAGCGGGTTGTTCCAGGCGTAGCTGTAGCGGTTGTAGTTTTGGCTGTATTCGGGGGCCTGCACAAAAGGATCAGGCGAGAGGAAACGTGCCAAAAACGGATCGTACACCCTGCCGTTCATGTTTATCAAACCAAACTGGTCAAGGTGTTCGTGGCCGGTGTAGCCGCGATCGAAAAGGCTAGGTTGCACAGTGTAGTCTGTCCAATTATTGGGGTTTCTGCGTCTGCCCCAAGGGTCATAACTCAGCTTTTCGA